>OIYG01000317.1_pt1 | contig 50293 bp, 46 predicted proteins | sample 1587861 | NCBI WGS metagenome assembly OIYG01 (sample SAMN03283272) | human gut metagenome | biome: human-associated habitat; material: feces | host: Homo sapiens | place: Peru | collected 2012
AAATGAAAAATATCAATCAAGAAGAAAAGTTAACTAAAGTCGGAATTAACTGGTACCCACGGACATATGGCAAAGACTAAAAGACAGATTGCGGAAGATTTAAAGTTTATTGATGTTGTAATAGAAATCAGAGATGCAAGAATTCCAATTTCTAGTCAAAATCCAGATATGCAAGAGTTAATAAAAAACAAAAAACAAATTATTATATTAAATAAAAGTGATTTAGCAGATGAAAAAGAAACAGCTAAATGGATTAACTATTTTAAAAATAATAAGATATCAGCAATAAGTGCTAACTCAAATTCTGGGGATGGAATTCAAAAAGCAATAAAAGAAATAGAGAATATTATGAAAGATGATAAAATACTTCAAGAACAAAGAGGAAGAGTAGGAAAACCAACAAGAGTATTGATATTAGGAATTCCTAATGTTGGAAAATCTTCTTTTATTAATAGAGTGTCTAAAAAAACAACAATGATAGTTGGAAACAAACCAGGAGTTACAAAACAAAAACAATGGATTAGATTATCAAATAATATAGAATTATTAGATACGCCAGGAGTATTGTGGCCTAAATTTGAAAGTCAAGAAGTTGCTTTAAATTTAGCATTTACAGGAACTATAAAAGATGATATACTACCAAAAGTGGAAGTAGCATATAGACTATTAAAATACTTGCTAGAAAACTATGAAGATAATGTTATAAAAAGATATAAAATAGAAAAAGAACAATTAGATGAAATATTAAGTCAAGATAATGAAAAAAATGTAAATATCTATGAAGTAATGTGTTTGATAGGAAAGAAGAGAGGTTGTATAGTATCTGGTGGAAATATTGATGATGAGAAAGTATCTAATATAATTCTAGATGATTTTAGAACATGTAAACTAGGAAATATAACTTTAGAAAAGGTAGAAAAATAAATGGAAAAAATAGATGTAAATCAAATGTCACCACTTGTATGGGCATACATTGGTGATAGTGTATATGAACAATATATAAGAGAATATTTAGTCACAAATACAAAATATAAGCCACATAAATTACATATTGAAGCAACAAAATATGTAAAAGCAGGAGCACAAGCAGAAATTCTAAAAAAATTAGAAACTGAATTAACAGATGAGGAATTGGATATTGTAAGAAGAACTAGAAACACACAGAATCATCACTTGCCTAAAAATGCAAGCGTGACAGAATATATGTATTCAACAGCTTTTGAAGGATTAATAGGATATTTATATCTAACAGGTCAAAAAGAAAGACTAAAAGAATTGCTAGATAAAATAGAAAAATAACCAAGGAGAAAAAATGAGTGAGAATATTATAAAAAAAGCCAAACAAATATTATTAAATTCCGATGTAATGAATTACATTCCAATAGAAAGATTAGAGCAAGCCTTTTCAAAAGTAAAACTTGCGGAAACTGAAGAAAAATTTTTTGAAGCATATGGATATGGAGAATATAGAGGAGAAAAGCTAGAAGGATATAACAGAGCTAATGAAACTAATTTGAATCCTAGATATGCAACACCACATACAGTTATACATGAAGTATTGCATGATATTTCTAGTATATTTGATAAAGATGGAAATAGAATTCAAAATGGTCTTATGGGGACAAGAAGATTAGGGTTTGATAATCAAATAAATGAGGGTGCAACAGACTATTTAGCTTCAAAATTGAGTGGAGAAAAAGCAAGAAATTATTATCAAGGACATAAATTATTTGAAAAATTAGAGCCAATGCTTATTAAATACACTAAAAATGAAAACATACTAATGCAAATGTACTTAACAAATGATGTTAAGTTTATGGAAGATTTTTTGAACTATTTTGGAAATAAAGAATATACAAAAGAAATTACAAATAATGAAGGCAAAAAAGAATTAATCAAACAAACTACATTTGAAAAATTATATTCAGATTTTTTATTTATGAATGATGAAAAGATAGATGAATTGTTAAAACCAGTAAATAAAAATTTAAATAAGTTTATGAAAAAACAAGAGAGAAAAGAAAAAAGAAATAATTTTCTTAATAAAATTAAAACACTTTTTTCTAAAAAAGATACAATAAAATTATTGCAAGAAAGTAATAATACTTACCAAGATATAAGTGATAGAGCAGGGTTTGCTTCAGAATTACAAAAAGGAATAAACCCATATGAAGATATTCAAATAGATGAATACGAAAATCAAAATTATAATTATAATTATAATGAACAAGATATAGAAAGGTAAAATAAAAAATCTTGACAAAATAAAGAAAAATTGCTAATATATATTAGTAATTTAAAAGGCCCCTTGGTCAAGCGGTTAAGACGCCACCCTCTCAAGGTGGAATCATGGGTTCGATTCCCGTAGGGGTCACCAAATTTGATGGAAAGTTAGAAATTTTCCATCATTTTTTATATAATAAAAAAACAAATAAATTATTGCCATTTTATGTATGTTAATATATAATGTAAAAAAACTAAAAAGGAGAATAATATTATGAGTAGTAAAAACTATGAATATAATAAAGCCGTAAAGATTGATACAATTAAAGAATTGATGGATTTAGCTGAAAAAGAAGATGGCGATAAAATTGCATTTGAATATAGAAATGAAAAAGACAAATCAAAAATAGAAGCAATTACATATAAAGAATTTCAATATGATACATATTATTTAGGAACAGCATTATTACAGTTAGGAATAAATAAAAATCATATAGCTGTTATAGGAGAAAATAGTTATAAATGGTTAACAGTATATTTAACAGTATTAAAGAGTGATAGTGTTTTAGTACCAATAGATAGAGAATTACCAGAAAAAGATATAATAAATATATTAAAAAGTAGCGATAGTGAAGTACTATTTTATGCAGGAAAATATGAAAAATATATAGAAAAATTTAAGAAGGAATTACCAAATATAAAATATTTTATAGGTTTTGATAGAAATGAAAATTTAGAAAATGTACTTTCTTATAAAAAAATAATGGACCTAGGAAAAGAAAGATATGAAGCAGGAGACAAATCTTATGCTAGTATAGAACATAAAGATACTAATATATTAAAATTATTAGTATATACATCAGGAACAACAGGAGATCCAAAAGGAGTAATGCTTACAGAACATAACCTAGTAAGTTGTGTTTATTATGGACTACAAGTTGCAGAAATAAAAACAAAATGCTTGTCTGTATTACCATATCATCATACTTATGAAGCGGTAGCAGGAATATTGGTAGCATTACATAAACATGCAACAATATGTATAAATGACAGTTTGAAAAATGTATTAAAGAATTTGCAACTATATAAACCAGATTATATCTATTTGGTACCAGCTTTTACAGAAGTATTTTATAAAAATATATGGGGAACAGCTAAGAAAGAAGGAAAAGAAGCAGGATTAAAATTCTTAATAAAATTAAGTAATGTTTTAAGAAAAATGGGAATTGACTTAAGAGGAAAGTTATTTAAATCAATCCATTCAGCATTTGGTGGAAACTTAAAAGAAATAATATGTGGTGGTGCCCCAATAAGGCCAGAAATAGGAAAATTTTTTAATGATATAGGAGTAATGTTATTAAATGGATATGGAATAACAGAATGTTCACCATTGGTTAGTGTGAATAGACCTAAATTCAATGACTCTTCAACGGTAGGAGTAATACTTCCATGTTGTGAAGTTAAAATAGAAAATCCAAATGATGAAGGCGATGGAGAAATCTGGGTAAAAGGTGACATAGTCATGATGGGATATTACAAAGATAAAGAAAGAACAGATAAAGTATTAAAAGATGGATGGTTTAATACTGAAGACTATGGAAAAGTAAATGAAAAAGGACAATTAGTAATTAATGGAAGAAAGAAAAACGTAATTGTATTAACAAATGGAAAAAATGTATATCCAGAAGAAATAGAAAATTATATATTAAGAATACCTTATGTTGAAGAAACAATAGTAAAATCTGTAAAAAATGATATAGGACAAGAAGTAGCACTATGTGCAGAAGTATATCTAAACTCAGACAAAGTAAAAGAATTAGAAATAGAAAATGTAGAAGAACAACTAAAAAAGGATATATCAAAAGAAACAAAAGAACTAGCTTCATATAAACATATAACAAAAATAGAAATAAGAAAAACAGAATTTATAAAAACAACAACAAAAAAAATAAAAAGATAATAACAAAACAAAAATATTGACAATAACAATAAAAAAATTTATTTATGTAGGAAGGACGACTCTACTGTGTCGCTGTAACTGTAACGAGCATAGCTTGAACAGTTTCATGTGTGTCCGCCTGTAACCATAGAGGAATACCATAAAATATATAAAAATAATAAGGAGGAAACTAAAAGTGGAATCAAAATTAGAAAAACAAAAAGGAATTACATTAGTAGCACTAGTAATAACAATAATAGTTCTACTAATCTTAGCAATGGTAAGTATAAAAATAGCAATAGATGGAGGGCTAATAACAAAAGCAAAAGATGCAACAGACACACATACAATAGGAGCAGAAAAAGAAGCAATACAATTAGGATATAGCGAATACCAAATAGATTTAGCAAATAATAAAACAGCAACATTAACAGTAAAAAATGCAAAACCAGAGCCAACTGCAGAAGGGTGGAAAGTAACATTTTCTGAAACAACAGGACATGTGTATACTATAAATAGCAAGGGAGAAATAACAGGGCCAACAAAAGAAGAAAAAACAGAAGATGATATAGCAATGGAAAAATATGTTTTAGGAGATAATTTGCAAGGACAAGTAATGGGAAATTTGATAAGTGATAAGGATAATATGATTTTCAAGCAATTAAATGGAAAAGATGTAACCTATTTAGATATGGCCCCTTATGTTACTGGAGGAGAAACAATTGATCCAGCTTTTTATTTAAAATATAATAATAAGGTATATAGAACACAGTTGGATATGCAAGATGATGGAAGTAATTACGAAGTATGGATAACAAAAAGTGTAGCAAAAGTATATGATATTCCTGCGAGTGTAGAAACAATAAAATATAGTTATGATGGAACAAAAGAAAATGAAAAAGATTGGATAGTATTATACAAAGATGAAACAGCAAAAACAGCAGAAATACTAAGTCCAGAAGCAATAGGAAAATTAAAATTAGGAAAAGAAGATACAGAAGCACAAGGAAGTAATGAATGGGAAAAAGCAGTATATTCATATAATCATGCAATAGAAAGATTAAACAATTATGTAGCAAGCTTAGTAACAAATCCTAATAAAATATCAGTTAGAAGTGTAGGAAGCAATCCAAGTAATCCAAATTATAGAAATACAACAAAATACACATCAGAAACAATAAAAAATTGGAATTGTGCTATTGATGGAAAGTATAATAGTAGTACAGGAAAGTATGAAGGAGGAACACCGGTAACAGTAAATGGAATAGGAGAAGTGGGAGAAAATAATTTGGAGCAAGATTTTGTAAGAATGAGTGCATTAGGAGTAGTTTCAACAGAAAATAAATATTGGCTTGCTTCGCGCTATGTTTATGCTGATTCTAATTATGATTACATCGACTTCGATGTCGATACGGTGCGTCCGGATGGTAACTTTCTACGGTAGCAGTTTGTTCTCCGCTGATTCGAGTGTTGGTAGCGCTAGTGCTGGTAGTTATGAGTGTGCTGTGCGTCCAGTCGTTAAAATAAGTTTAAACTCTTAAATCTAAGCTCAAAAAGAGTAAAGAAATAAAGAAAAAGTAAAAATAAAAGTAATATACAATTAATATCTAAAGGGGAGACAGTGATGTCTGCCCTTGTATTTTATGCATTTTCATGATAAAATAACTCTATGAAAATAAGAGAATTATTAGAATATGGAAAAAGTAATTTAATAAAAAAAGAAGAACCATATAGATTGTCAAAAATTTTATTAAAAAATATATTGAATGTGGATAGTAGTTACTTACTAATAAATAGTGAAAAAGAAGTTAATAAAGAAACAGAAAATAAGTATAAAAAAGGAATAGAAGATTTAAAGAGTGGAAAACCATTACAATATATAACTAATAAGCAAGAATTTATGGGTTTAGATTTTTATGTGGATGAGAATGTTTTGATACCGCAACCAGATACAGAAATATTAGTAGAAGAAGTATTAAAAAAGATAGAAGAATTAAAAGATAAAATAAATGTGTTAGATATTTGTACAGGAAGCGGAGCGATAGGAGTATCAATTGCTAAAAATGTAACTAATGTAAATGTAACAATGTCAGATATATCAGAAAATGCATTAATGATAGCAAAGAAAAATGCAAAAACAAATGAAGTGTTAGATAAATGCAAATTTATAAAATCAGATATGTTTCAAAATATAGAAGAAAAATATGATGTAATAATATCAAATCCGCCATATATAAAAAGTAAGATAATAAAAACCTTAGAAAAAGAAGTACAAAATGAACCATTAATAGCGTTAGACGGTGGAGATGATGGACTAGATTTTTATAAAATAATAATACAAACATCTTATAAGCATTTAAAAAAGAATGGAATATTAGCATTAGAAATAGGATATGACCAAAAAGAAGAAGTAATAAATTTAATAAAAGAAAATGAAAAATATATGAACATTTACAGTAAGAAAGATTTAGCAGGAAATGATAGAATTATAATATGTAATTTGTAAATAAATTTCTGTAGAAGGAGGAGAGAATGTCTTTTTCGAGTGATATAAAAGATGAATTATTAGAACTAAAAATGTGGGATTTAGGTAGTAATATGAAACAAGATGAGCAATTAGCAAGGCTTTATATAAGAGAAGCCTTTATTAAATCTGGTTCAATGAATGACCCAAATAAAAAGTACCATCTCCAAATAATGTTTAAAGAAAAAGCAAAAGCAGAAGAAATGCAAACATTACTAAATAACTTTAATATTCATGCAAAAATAATAAAAAAAGAAAAAGACTATATGCTTTACTTAAAAGACGGAGAAGAAATATCAGAATTTTTAGCACTAGTTGGTGCAAACAAAAGTGTAATAAAATTTGAAGAAGTAAGAGTAATAAAAGAAACAAGAAATGATATAAATAGACTTGTAAATTGTGAAACAGCAAATTTAAATAAAACAATAAATGCTTCTGTAAAACAAATAGAAGATATAAACAAAATAAAAAAAGCAGGAAAATTTAATGAACTACCAGAAACATTAAAAGAGATTGCAGAAGTAAGAATAAATAATCCAGACATGTCATTAATTGAACTTGGAAAATTATTAGATAAACCAATAGGAAAATCAGGAGTAAATCATAGACTTAAGAAACTATCGCAAATATCAGAAGAATTAAAAATATAGAGGAAATATATGAAAGAGATAGGAATTTATATACATATACCGTTTTGTATTAAAAAGTGTGAATATTGTGATTTTGTATCATATTGTAATAAAAAAGAATATGTACCACAATATATAAATGCATTAAAAAAAGAAATAAAAAATAATATCAATAAAGAATATAAAATCACAACAATATATATAGGTGGGGGAACTCCATCATCAATAGAAGAAAACTACATAGCAGATATAATAGAAACAATAAAACTTAATATGAACGAAGAAAATTTAAAAGACTTTGAAAATATTGAAGTTACAATAGAAGTGAACCCAGGAACAGTGAATAAAGAAAAGCTACAAGTATATAAAAAAATTGGAATAAATAGACTAAGCATAGGGCTACAAGAAACACATAATGAATTACTAAAATCAATAGGAAGAATACATACATATGAAGAATTTATAAAGACATATAAATTAGCAAGAAAAATTGGGTTCAATAATATAAATGTAGACTTAATGATAGCACTTCCAAATCAAACTATACAAGATATAAAAGAAAATTTAGAAAAGATAACAAAATTAAATCCAGAACATATTAGTGTATATTCTTTGATATTAGAAGAAGGAACACCTCTTTACAATAAGTATAATGAAAATAAAATAAAGTTACCAGATGAAGATTTAGAAAGAAATATGTATTGGTATGTTAAAAATACTTTAGAGAACAATGGGTATATGCACTATGAGATATCAAACTTTTCGAAAAAAGGTTTTGAATCAAAGCATAATATGAACTGTTGGAATCAAGAAGAATATTTAGGATTTGGAGTAGCAGCACATTCATATAATAATAAAATAAGATATTCAAATACTAATAGTATAGAAGAATATATAAAAGGAAGTAATAAAATAATACATGAAAAACAAACACTAGAAGATATGCAAAAAGAATATATGCTATTGGGATTGAGAAAAATAGAAGGAATAAATATACAAAAATTCAAGAATAAATTTGCACAAAATCCAATATTTATATTCAAAGAACAACTAAATAAACTAGTAGATGAAGAATTAATAATAGTTGATGGAAATGAAATTAAATTAACAAATAAAGGTTTAGATTTAGCAAATATAGTTTGGGAAGAATTCGTATAATTAAAAGAAATAAGTTAAAAATACTTGAAACAATTAAATAAATGTGTTAATATAATATACATAGAAAACTTAAATCCGTAGACATAGCAAAGTATGATAAATAAAAATATATTATAAGAGAGATAAATGGTAGCTGAAAAATTTATCAATATATATTTATCAGAAATTTCACTTATGTTGGACTTTTATTGAAAAAAGTAGGTAGAAGCGGTAGCTCCGTTATAGCTTTATAAAGAATGAGACTAGTTTAACTAGTGAAATTAGGTGGTACCACGAGTCATTTCGTCCTATATGGATGAAATGACTTTTTTGATTGAATAGAAAGGAGATTCATATGAAAGAAAAATTAGAAACAATTAAAAAACAAGCAAAAGAGAGAATAGAAGAGATTAAAGATTTACAAGCTTTAAATGAACTAAAAGTTAAAATACTTGGAAAAAAAGGTGAACTAACAGAAATACTAAGAGGAATGAAAGACTTATCACCAGAAGAAAGACCAATTATAGGAAGTTTGGTAAATACAGTTAGAGACGAAATAGAAGGAACAATAAAAAGTGCAGAAGAATTATTAAAACAAAAAGAATTAGAAGAAAAACTAAATAAAGAAAAAATAGATATTACATTACCAAGTTCAAAAATAAAAAGAGGAAGTAAACATCCAATAAATAGAACAATAGAACAAATACAAGATTTGTTTGTTTCAATGGGATATGATGTTGTAGACGGTCCAGAATTGGAAACAGATGAATTCTGTTTTGAAAGATTAAATTTACCTAAAGGACATCCAGCAAGAGATATGCAAGACAGTTTTTATATAACAAATGAATATTTATTAAGAACACAAACATCAGCAGTGCAAGCAAGAACAATGTTAGCAAATGAAGAAAAGTCACCTATAAGAATAATATGTACAGGAAAAACATATAGAAGAGAAGATGATGCAACACATTCACATCAATTTAACCAAGTAGAAGGATTGGTAATAGATAAAAAAGAAAGAAATGTATCATTGGCAGATTTGAAGGGAACATTAGAAGTATTTGTTAAAGAAATGTTGGGTGATAATTTAGCATTAAGATTTAGACCAAGTTACTTCCCATTTACAGAACCATCTTATGAAGTAGATGTAACATGTTTTAAATGTGGAGGAAAAGGATGTAACTTGTGTAAGCAAACAGGTTGGATAGAAATATTAGGTTGTGGAATAGTTCATCCAAACGTATTAAAAATGAATGGTTATGATCCAGAAAAATATGCAGGATTTGCATTTGGAACAGGAATAGATAGATTAGCAATGTTTAAATATGGAATTACAGATATGAGATATTTATATCAAAATGATGTGAGATTTTTAAAACAGTTCGATAGAAAAGATTAAATTTTTAAAAATTAAAATAATTTAAAGGAGAAATATTATGAAATTAAGTACAAATTTTGTTAAAGATTACATAGATATAGATGTAGATATAAAAACACTTGCTGAAGATATGACAAGAGTAGGAAATGAGTATGATTCTGCAGAAAAACTAATAAATGCAACTAACTTAGTAATAGGCGAAGTTATAGAATGTGAAGAACATCCAGATTCAGACCATTTACATGTTTGCAAGGTAGATGTTGGAAATGAAATTTTAGATATAGTTTGCGGAGCACCAAATGTAAGAAAAGGATTAAAAGTAATAGTTGCAAAAGCAGGAGCAGAGCTTCCTGGTGGAGTAAAAATAAAAAAAGGAATGATAAGAGGTCAAGAATCTAATGGAATGTTATGCTCTATTGCAGAATTAGGAATAGAATCAAAATTTTTAAAACCAGAAGACAAAGAAGGAATACATGAATTACCACAAGATGCAAAAGTTGGAGAAGACCCAATAAAAGAATTACAAATGGATGATTCAGTAGCAGATTTTGAATTAACAGCAAATAGAGGAGATTTATTAAGTATATTAGGAATGGCATACGAATTAGGAGCAATCTATGATAAAAAAGTCAAAGATGTGGATCTTAATCACAAAGAATCAGAAAAAGATGTAAATGATACTTTTAAATTAAAAATAGATACAGAAAATTGTAAACTATTTTTAGCAAAGAAAGTTGAAAATGTTGAAATAAAAGAAAGTCCAGCTTTTATAAGAAATCGATTAATAGCATCTGGAATAAGACCAATAAACAATGTAGTAGATATTAGTAATTATGTTATGTTAGAATTAGGCCAACCACTACACTTCTATGATGCAGATAAACTAAAAGGAATGTTAGAAGTTAGAATGGCAGAAGAAGGAGAAAAACTAACAACATTAGATAATATAGAAAGAGTCTTAACAACAAATGATATAGTTATCTCAGATGGAGAATCAGCAATAGGGTTAGCAGGTGTAATGGGAGGACTAGATACAGAAGTAACAGAAAATACAAAAAATGTTATTATAGAAGCGGCAATATTTGATAGTGTAAAAGTAAGAATAACATCTAACAAAATATTAAGAAGTGAAGCAAGTAATAGATTTGAAAAGGGATTAGATCCAAACAGAACATATATGGCAGCAGAAAGAGCAGCAAAAATGTTAGAGGAATATGCAAATGGAACAGTATGTAAAGGAACAGTTGTATATGATAAAACAAATGTAGAACCCAAAACAATAGAAATAACATATAAAAATATAACAGATGTATTAGGTATGAAAATACCTAATGAGGAAATATTGGATGTGTTTAGAAGATTAGGATTTACTTATGAACCAGCAGAAGATAAAGTGCTTGTAACAGTTCCAACAAGAAGATTAGATATATCTATAAAAGAAGACCTAATAGAAGAAGTTGGAAGAATATATGGACTAGATAATATAGAAGGAAAATTACCAACAGTACCAATGAAACAAGGTAGTTTAGATAATACAGATAGAGAGATAAGAAATAAAATGGTTTCATTAGGATTAAATGAAACATTATCTTATGTATTAGTAAGAAATGATGAAGCAGATAGATTTACAACAGACCAATTTGAAAAAGTTGATTTATTAGCACCTATAACAGAAGAAAGAAGCACATTAAGATATAGTGTTATATCATCACTATTTAAAATATATGAGTATAATAAAGCAAGAAATGTAAAAGATGTTTCAATATTTGAAATAGGAAAAGGATTCTATAAAAAAGAAAACTATGGAGAAGATAAAAAATTAGCAGTATTAATGTCTGGAAAATATTATTTAGGAATAGATAATAAAAAAGATGTAGACTTTTATGTAATAAAAGGAGTAGCAGAAGAAATATTAGACTACCTAGGATATGCCAATAGATATAGTTTTGTAATGCCAAAAGAAATGCCAAAAGAAATGCATCCAGGTCAAACAGCTGAAATATCAGTTAATAATGACATAGTTGGAATAATTGGAAAAGTGCATCCAACACTAGAAAAAGAAAATGTATATGTTTTGGAAATAAATTTAGATAAATTACTAGCTAAAAAAACAGGGAAAATGAAATTTAAAGAAATATCAAAATATCCAGAAATAAGTAAAGATTTAGCAATATTAATAGATAAAAATATATCATCAGATGAAATAGCAAAAGTAATAAAAAAATCAGCCGGTTCATTATTAACAAAAATAGAAATATTTGATGTATATGAAGGAAAAAATATACCAAAAGATAAAAGAAGCATAGCATACTCATTATCATTTGGAACAATGGATAGAACATTAACAGATGAAGAAGTAAATAATATAATGCTAAAAATAATAGAAAGCTTACAAAATAAAATGCAAGCAGAATTAAGAAGTTAAAAAAAGAGAGTACGATGTACTCTCTTTTTTAGGACACACAATTTGTCTATCCAATTTAATCCGATTTACACATTATCCAATGATTGAATAGGCTATAAGCTGAAACATAATCTTATTATGTTCTTCGTTATCTTTTGAATAATTTAAAACATCATAAAATTTTTCAAAATAATCTCCAAATGTTTCTTCGAGATATACAATCTTCAGACGATAACTCAAATGTGAGTCATTAAATGCAGATTCTATAATCCGACTAACTTCTTGTGGAGAATGAGCCTTTTCAATTTGTATCACCGTTGCCCGTTCTTCTTTTGGACTTTGAAAAAATGGATTTTTTCCTTTCATAATGCAAAACTCCTTTAGTTTAATACTATTATTATAACACGAAATAAAAGAATTTACAATGAATAGAAAGGTGAACTTATGAAACATACACATTCGAATTATACTAATTTTATTTGACAAAGAAAATATAAGATGTTATAATAAGAAACATATTAAGAGTGTACCTAGAAAGATATTTCGAGCGGTATAGATAGCTAAAGCTATTACACAGATGTAAGTAAACCTTACTGAGGAGTCTTAAAGATTTTTCAGTAAGGTTTTTTGATTTTAAGGAGGGAATGTTATGAAGTATTACAAGAAATTAGAAGGAGAAAGAATTTATTTATCACCTATGAATATGAATGATGCAGGAAAATACGCGGAATGGTTAAATGATTTTCATACAACAGATTATATAGGAAGAAGCGGAAATTTAGTAACAGAAGAAATGGAAAGAGAATGGTTACAAAAACATAATGAAGGTGAGCCATTATTTGCAATTATAGAAAAAGAAGGAGATAAGCTAATAGGAAATACAGGAATACATAATATTTCACCTATTGACAGACATGCAATATTTGGAATATTCATAGGGAATAAAGAAAGTAGAAACAAAGGATATGGAGAAGAAACTATAAAATTGATATTAGATTTCGGTTTTAATTATTTAAATCTAAATAGTATAGAATTAACAGTATATTGCTTTAATAAAAGAGCAATAGCATGTTATAAAAAATGTGGATTCAAAGAATGTGGAATAGTAAGAAAAGCAAAATATTTGAATGGAAAATACCAAGATATAATGCATATGGATATACTAGCAGAAGAATTCAAAGGAAATTATATAAAAAATAAAAATATTTAATAAAAAATTATAAATATGTTGAAAATTAAAAAACAATGGGCTATAATCTAGGTGAAAAGGAGGTAAGTGAGATGGAACAAATTTTAAAGAAAATGGGATGGGCTTCTATTATTACTTCTTTAGCATTTGCAATTATAGGTCTAATTATCGCTTATAATCCAAATACTACATTTAAAGTTATATCTTATCTAATTGGAGGTATATTCATAATATTTGGTATTATAAAAATATTTGAATACTTTAAAACAAAAGGTTCATATGATTTATACAATTATGAATTAGTATATGGAATAATTGCTATATTACTAGGATTAGTGGTTATATTCTGCAATGAAATGATAGAAACATTACTTAGAATAATGGTTGGAGTATGGATTGTATATAGTGGAGCAATGAGACTAGGATTGGCATTAAAATTACAAAAGATAGATACAGAAAATAAAATATGGGTAGCTGTACTACTAATTGCAATAGCAATATTAATATGTGGATTGTTTATAATAGCAAACCCAGGAACATTAATTGCAACAATGGGAATACTAATGGTAGTGTATGCGGTAATGGATATAATAGAAGAAATTATATTTATAAAAAATGTAAAAGAAATTAATGAGTAATAATGAAAAGCAAGGTAATATACCTTGCTTTTTATTTATATAATAGAAAAGTTATACAATTTTTCCCACTATATATTATTTAATTCATTTGTTAATTTTTCATATTGATCTGATAATGTCTTTGAATAGAATACTAAAGTATCGTCTTCTAATTTCCAACTATTTTTGTTTTTTATAAGGAAATCAATTACAGATTCTTCTTTATTTAAAATGTCTTTTAGTTGATTTAATGTTTTAGAGATATCTTCTTTATCAGATGTAGAGTCATCTATAGCATATTTCTTATAGATATCAATATAGTAATCATCTAAATTCTTATCATTAATATAAGATAAAACTTTTTCTTCAGAAAAATAGCTATCCATTTCACTAGAAACTTCATCCAAAGTTTTTTTAGAATTCTCTAAATAAGCTTTAGTTTTTTCAAAATTAGGTCCATCCTTTTCTATATTTGAAGCTGTTAACATATTTGATAAAGTATCTTCATCAATAGCGTCATCTAGTTTTTTTAGAGAAGCAACAATATCAGATGAAAAATCTTTATATGACTTTTCAACTTTATAATAGTTACCAGATGTTATAGTTTGATTAATCTTTTCATTAACCTTATCATAATTAATAGGAAATTCATCCAATAAATCAGCTAAAGAATTTAGTTCTTCATTTAATTTTTCTTCTTGTTTTAAATCTCTAATTACAAAAAAAGCAATTAGTGCAACTATAACAAGAATAATAATTCCAACTATAATTGCAATTTTAGTTCCTTTTTTCATAAAATACCTCCTTATTTAATATACGAATTTAGGAATCTAACAAATGATTCATAATGAGTTCCAAAAAAAATATTATTATTTTCCATTGAGTGAATTTCATCTTCAGTGCACCATCTTACAGATTCAACTTCTTCTTTTTGTAATACTAAAGAATTGATATCAAAATCTTTTTTTACATAGTATAAATCAAAGAAACAATCCTCATCCTTATCAGAATAGAATAGTTTTAGTTCAGTAGGGGCTATATCTAACCCTAATTCTTCTTTAACTTCTGTTATTATAGCTTGAATACTATTTTCACCAGTTTTGGCATGTCCACCAGTAAAAGCAAACTTTCCGCCTTTTTGTTTGCTACGTTTTTGAATCAAAAAATCGCCTTTACTATTTTGAATAATTGCTAAAACAACTAAAATATATTTGCCATTGGGAATAGGATCTCCCTTTTTTATAATTTCACCTGTAAGTTGTCTATTTTTGTCATATAAATCTCTTAATTCTATTTCCATTTGTTATTCTCCTATTTAATATATTGAAATTATAACACAAACTATTATAAAAATGTTAAAAAAACATAAAAAAAGTTGACAAGTAACAAAAAAGAGAGTATACTAATATACTAGAACGGTATACTAGTGTAGTTTAAGGAGGAAAAAATGAAAGAAGAACAAATTATTAATGCTGCAAGAGAGTTATTCAAAAATTACGGATTTAAAAAAGTAAGTATGGATGAAATCGCTAGAAAAGCTGGAGTAACTAAAAAAACAGTATATAAATATTTTGCAAGTAAACAAGATTTACTAAAATTTTTTATAAATGAAGAATTAATAAATATGAAAAAAATAATAGAAGATACAGAGAAAAAAAATAGTGATTTTTTTGAATGTGTTCATGAATGTATTTTTAGGTTACTACAATATAAGCATAAAAGAAAATTTTTAAAAGTAATATTAGAAGAAGCAGAAGTATTAAAAGATGAAAAAATAACCAAAGAAATATCTGCGATAGATGAACAAATACAAAAATATATTAAAGAAAAACTGAAATATGCAGTAAAAGAGAAATATATAGATGTAGAAAATATAGATATAGCAGCATTTTTAATTTATAAAATGTATATTGCACTAATGTTCGACTGGAGTGAAACCTATAAAAAGCTAGATGATAAAGTTATTGCAGATAGTATTTTAAAATTTGTTTTAAATGGAATTTCAAGAAAGGAAGATGATAAGTAATGGCAAAGTTACAAGAAAAGAAATTTTTTAAAGTTATTATTTTAATAGTTGTGTTTTGTATACCAATTATTTATAGCTTCTTTTATTTAAAATCATATTGGGATCCATATGGAAAACTAGAAAATATGGATGTAGCAATTGTTAATTTAGATAAAGGAAAAGACGGAGAAAACAAAGGAAAAGAATTAGTAGATAAATTAGTAGATAAAAATGTATTAAAACTTAGTACAGTTACAGAAGAAGAAGCAAATCAAGGACTATCAAATCAACAATACTATGCAACAATAACAATACCTGAAAACTTCACAGAAAATCTAGAAAGTGCAAAAGAAGAAAATAAAAAGACTGCAATAATAACATATAGACCAAATCAAAAATTAAACTATTTAGCTTCACAAATCATTAACAAAGTTGTAACAGCAGCTCAAACAGAAATACAAACAGAAGTTAGCAAAGAAGTAGTAGCAACATTGTCAGATAATTTAAGAGAAGTACCAGATAGTTTAGGAAAAATATCAGATGGAGCAGATAAAATATATGATGGTTCAACAAGTTTAAGAGATGGACTAAAAGCAATAAAAGAAGGAACAGAAACATTAGACGATAAATACTCAATGTTTGATGATGGAATAAAAACAGCATATGAAGGAAGCAACACATTAGCACAAGGTACAGCAAAAGTAAATTCAGGAGTTAAAGACTTATCAAGAGGAGGAAAAACGCTTGAAGGAGCAATTGCACAAATAAACTCTGGAGTAGATACATTAATGGCTAGTGGAACAGAAGGAATAACAAAATTAGCAACAGGAGTAACAAAAGTAGATAACGGAGCAACAGATTTAAAAACTGGAGTAAATAATTATGTAGCTGGAACAGATAACTTAACAGCAAATGTAAGTGCTTATACAACAAAAGTAAATGAATTAAATACTAATACAAAAGCATTATTACAAGCATTAGCAGCACAAGCAGATTCAGAAACAGCAGATGAAACAACTAAGAAGTTAGCAAACAAGGCAAAACAAATATTAAAAGAAGATGAAAATGGAAAAGATTCTTTTGAAAAAATAAAATACAATGGAATAAAAATAAATGCAGGAGCTCAAAATCTTATATCAAATGATGAGAAATTGACAAAGGGTGTAGAAGAATTAAAAGCAGGTACTAGTCAATTAGCAAGTGGTACATCTAGTTTAGGAGCATTAACAAATGGAATTACTACATTAAAAGCTGGATTAAATCAAGTTGAAAATGGAACAAAAAATTTAAACTCAGGAATAGACACTTTAAAATCAGGAACACAAAGCTTAGAGCAAGGAGCTAGTTCATTAAGAACAGGATTAGAAACTTTAAGTACAAGTTCAGATACTGTAAAAGAAGGAATACAAACATTAGCAGAAGGAAGTAAAACAGCATATGATGGAAGCAAAGAATTATCAAGAGGAACATTAACATTTAAATCAGAAATATCAAAAGGATTAGATGAAGCAAATGATCAAATAGATAAATTAGATAATTTAGATACACATGTAGAAAATGCAGTAGAAGTAAATGAAGAAGACTACGGAGAAGTTTCATCATATGGTATAGCATTTACGCCACTATTCTTATCAATAGGTTTATGGGTAGGAGCATTGATGTGCTATGTAATATTATACTATGATCAACGTAAGAGATTTGGAATTTTAGGAAACCATACAAAAAATAAATTATTGCAAAATGCAATATATATAGGAATAGCTGTAGGAACAGGTTTATTAACAGGATTCTTATTAAAAGCAGGATTAGGCTTAGAAACACCAAGTACATTTGTATATTATCTAGAATGTGCATTAATAAGTGTAACATACATGAGTATTATCCAATTCTTAATAAAGAATTTTGGAGACATAGGAAAATTCTTAGCATTAATAATACTAATTTTACAATTAGCATCATCAGGAGGAACATTCCCTGTACCATTAATAGATAAAGGATTCCAAGCTATAAGTCCATTCTTACCAATGACATATAGTATAAAAATTGTAAAAGATTGTTTAATACAAACAGATACAAACTTCATATTACAAAATAGTATGATATTAATTGGCATAACAGTAGTATGCTTTATAATAACAACAATAACAGATATAATAAAAATGAAAAAAGCAAAAGAACAATAAAAAATAAAAGCAAGAAATTTAGTTTCTTGCTTTTATTAAATTTATATAATATGTTATAATATAAAAAAACAATAAGGAGAAAATTTATGTCTAATATAGTTGATTATATAAAATGGAGAGGGGATTTGTCTTTTGAAGCTGATCCAATAAATAAAATAGATAATTTAATTTTGTCTAGAATATCATATTTACCTTTTAAAGAGATTAAATTTAATAATAAGGAAAAATTTAAAATTTTAGCTAGTAGATTTTTAGAATTAAAAAAGGAAGATTTTCATCAGATTGATGATATAAGCCTAATAGAAGAATTAGCAAAATCTAATAGATATAAAGATTTAATATTTTCAGACTATTATGAAAAAATAGATGAAGAAGAAGAAAAACAATTTGCTGCTGTAACAGTATGGTTACCAAACAATGAACTATTTGTTTCATATAGAGGAACTGATGCAACAATAGTTGGATGGAAAGAAGACTTTAACATGAGTTTTATGATAAATGTACCATCACAATTAGAAGGTGTAAAATACTTAGAGGCAATATCAAAAAAATATTTTAGAAAAAAATTAAGAATTGGAGGACATTCAAAAGGTGGAAATGTAGCGGTTTATTCATCAATATTTTGCGATAAGAAAACAAAATCAAAAATTATAGATGTAACAAATGCAGATGGACCAGGTTTTGATAAATCAATAATTCAAACAAAAGAATATAAAGAAATACTAGACAGAATACATACATTTATTCCACAAACATCAATAATAGGAAGATTACTAGAACATGAAGAAAAATATCAAGTTGTAGAAAGTATACAAAAAGGAATAATGCAACATGACATATATTCATGGCAGATAGAAGGACCAAAAATAAAAGCTATAAAATCAGTGGATAATAATAGTGAAATAGTAAATGGAATAGTAAGAAGTTGGTTAAAAAATACAACACCCAAACAAAGAGAAAATTTTATAAATGTAGTCTTTGAAATAATACAACAAACTAATGTAACAAGTGTACATGAATTATCTGCAGCATTATTAAAAAATATGGGAACAGTTCTAAACACATATAGAAACATTGATGAAGAAGAAAGAAAAGAAATAACGAACATATTAAAAATGCTAATAAAAACATCATTTAGTACATTAAAAGAAGAAATACCAGTATTATTGGAAAAATAAAAATAATTTAAATGAATAATGAATAAAATATGTGTAGGGGTTGGTCTTGACCAACCCTTTTTTTGTTCTATAGTAAAAAAATATAATAAATTGTATTAAAAAAATTACAAAAATTTCTTTAAATCATCAATATTTTTTTCTTGTAATCTAACAAAATCAGAAAGTAAATTTTCTATTTCAGAAGTAGTAAAAGAAGATTCATTTAATAATTTAGTACCCTTTATAACACCCATATCATTACCTTGAATAAGAAGTTCAGATAACTTAGAATTACTCTTATCATTCATAGTATTCATTTGAATACCAGTCCAAGCCATAGCTTTTTGCATAGAAGGAACATCTTGAATAGATTCGTTTTCTTGAACCAAAAGTTCTTGCGTTCTATCAAAAATATTTTGATATTCGTTATGTTGCTGATCTAATAATTTTTTAAATTTCTGATCTTGAACTTTATTAGAAACCATAGTAATAGAATCCATGCCCATTTTAGCATCTTTATTAATCTCTTTTAAAATTTGTATCTCTTTCATAAAATCACCTACCATAAATAGTATTTACATCAAAAAAATGATATATACATGAAACTAAAATTTTACTGAAACATTGACACAAAATATAAAAAATGATATAAAAATAATGAATATTGAAAACGTCCTACATCACGCAAGATGGAGCGGTAATTAATTATACAAATTACAATTTATATAAATATTTTAAATAAAAAAAAGGTAGGGAAAGTTATGAAACAAAAATTAAAAAATAACAAAGGAATCACTATCGTTGCCCTAGTAATTACAATAATAATAATGCTAATATTAGCAGGAGTTACTGTAAAAATAGCTACTGGTGGAGGAATAATAGATAAAACAAAAAATACAAGTGATGAATTTGAAATAGAACAAGAAAAAGAAAAAGTAAAATCTGGATATTTATCATATAAAACAGCTAAAATGGTAGATGATAATGCACAATTATTTGTTGAAGATGCTCAGCCACCAATCGGAAATGCAACTAGTGGTTGGACAGTAATATTTACAAAAACAAATAATGAATATAAACTAACGAAAGATGGAAAGGTAACATTAACAAAGCAAAATGGAACAGTAGTATCTGGCTGGACAGACAATGGAGATGGAACATTTACAAATGGAGATGTTACATTACAAGTAGGAGACTATGTAAATTATGATCCAACAAAAGATGAAAATGGAAATACAGTATCAATAACAAGTTATACATCATATGGAACATCAAGTGCAAACAAGAATGATGGAAGAACTAGTGGATATAGTGAAGATCAAGAATTTCGTGTAAACAGCGGAAACAGTAGTGATGGATGGAGAGTACTTGATATAGAAAATGGGCAAATACGATTGATTGCAGCAACAGACTGTCGAACTGATACTAGTAGGATTGTAGGTTACTGCTTAGATGGAAAAGAAGGCTATCAATATGGAATATCAGAACTAAATGCGATATCTGCAATTTATGGTCAAGGAAAAGGAGCAACAGGAGCAAAGAGTATAACAGTAGAAGATATAAATAAACTAACAGGATACAATCCAACAAATGCTGAGGGAGGAAAGCCATATGGAAGTGGTGATGCCAATGAATATGGTAATAAAATAACATATTTCTGGGATGGAACAAAAAAACCATGTTATGAATATGGAGATGGAATGAATAAAAGAACAGGAAATTTATACAATGAGCACACTGTATTTAATTGGTACGATGGAACAATGTGGCAGAACTCAACAAAATCGACATCAGCAACAACAACAAATAAAGAAAGAATAACAGAACTAACAAATAATTATTATTCATATAATCCAACAACGCTAACATATGGTGGAAATGAAAAAATAAATAATATATTATTTGGAAGATCATCTTTAGTAACATATTGGCTTGCATCATCTTATAAGTATTTTGATGCTTATAATATAAACTTTGGAATGTTCTACGTAAAAAATAATGACATATTGGGGGATACTCTGATTTACTCAAATGGTAATACGACAGAATATAATGTTAACTTTATCCGTCCTGTAGTTACATTAAAGTCAGATGTTCAAATAGAAAAAACATCAGCAAATGATGGGACAACATTAAATAAAGCATGTATAATAAAATAGAAACAGTAATAAAAAAGAGAAATGATTATCATTTCTCTTTTTTGATGTTTAAAAATCAATTATTACTGGAAAAATATACATAAAACTTTAAAAGTATTGACTTTTTTTTAAAATGGGTGTACAATATTAGCAGTCAAACAAAGAGAGTGCTAATAATTATAAAGATTACTAATACTGAAAGGAGGTAATATTTATGAATATGCAAAAATTTACTCAAAAATCATTAGAAGCTTTGCAAAATGCACAACAAATAGCAATTCAAAATCAAAATTCACAAGTAGAACAAGAACATTTAATGCTAGCATTAATAAATGATGAAAATGGATTGATAAAGGAATTGCTAGAAAAAATGAAAATAAGCAAAGAATTTAAAGCTCAAATAGAAAAGGCGGTAAAAAATAAACCTAAAATAATAAGCAACACAAATCAAAATGAAAGCATATATGTTTCACAAGATTTAGAACAGGCATTAATAGAAGCTGAAAAAATTGCAAACAATATGAAAGATGAATATGTATCTGTGGAACATATAATGTTAGGAATTATTGATAAGGCAAATAGAGAACTTGCTAATTTACTTAAAACATTTAATATCACTAAAAGTAAATTCTTAAAAGTTTTATCAGAAGTAAGAGGAGGTGCGAGAGTGACAAACGATAATCCAGAAGAAACATATGATGTATTAAAAAAATATGGCTCTGACTTAGTAGAACTTGCAAGAGCCCAAAAATTAGACCCAGTTATAGGTAGAGACGAAGAAATAAGAAATGTTATACGAATATTATCAAGAAAAACAAAAAATAATCCAGTATTAATAGGTGAACCAGGTGTTGGTAAAACAGCTATTGCAGAAGGATTAGCATTAAGAATAGTAAGAGGAGATGTGCCAGAAGGTTTAAAGGAATGTACAATTTTTTCACTAGATATGGGATCATTAGTAGCTGGTGCAAAATATAGAGGAGAATTCGAAGAAAGATTAAAAGCAGTATTACAAGAAGTAAAAAAGAGTGAGGGAAAAATAATATTATTCATAGATGAGTTGCATACAATAGTTGGAGCAGGAAAAACAGATGGAGCAATGGATGCAGGCAATTTATTAAAACCAATGTTAGCAAGAGGAGAACTTCATTGTATAGGTGCAACAACTCTAAATGAATATAGACAATATATAGAAAAAGACCCTGCACTAGAAAGAAGATTTCAACCAGTAATGGTTGATGAGCCAACAGTTGAAGATACAATATCAATATTAAGAGGATTAAAAGAAAGATACGAAGTTTATCATGGGGTAAAAATAGCAGATAGTGCAATAATAGCAGCAGCAACATTATCACATAGATATATATCAGATAGATTTTTACCAGATAAAGCAATTGACTTGATAGATGAAGCTTGTGCATTAATAAAAACAGAAATGGAATCAATGCCAACAGAATTGGATGAAATTTCACGTAAAATAATGCAACATGAAATAGAAGAAACAGCATTGAAGAAAGAAAAAGATGAATTTTCTAAAAAACGTTTGGAAGATATTCAAAAAGAAAAATCAGAATTAAAAGAAAAATTTAATCAAATGAAAGCAAAATGGGAAAATGAGAAAGATGCTATTTCAAAGGTTCAAAAATTAAGAGAAGAGATAGAAAATGTAAATGCTAAAATAGAAATGGCAGAAAGAAATTACGAATTAAATAAAGCAGCAGAGTTAAAATACGGAAAATTACCAGAGTTACAAGAACAATTAAAAAAAGAGGAAGCTATTGCAGAAAAAAATGATAACTCAAATTCATTATTAAGAAATAAAATAACAGAAGAAGAAATAGCAAAAATAATCTCAAGATGGACGGGTATACCTGTATCAAAATTAGTTGAAAGCGAAAGAAATAAGATATTGAACTTGGACAAAGTATTACACAAAAGAGTAATAGGTCAAGATGAAGCAGTTGAAAAAGTTACAGAAGCAATTATTCGTTCAAGAGCTGGTATACAAGATGAAAAAAGACCAATAGGTTCATTTATGTTCTTGGGACCAACAGGTGTAGGAAAAACAGAATTGGCTAAAGCATTGGCAGAAAGCTTATTCGATGATGAGCATAATATGGTAAGAATTGATATGTCTGAGTATATGGAAAAATATTCTGTATCTAGATTAATAGGTGCGCCTCCAGGATATGTTGGATATGAAGAAGGTGGACAATTGACTGAAGCTGTAAGAAGAAAACCATATAGTGTAATATTATTTGATGAAATTGAAAAAGCACACCCAGATGTGTTTAATGTACTATTACAAGTATTAGATGATGGTAGAATTACAGACTCACAAGGTAGAACCGTAGATTTTAAAAATACAATCATAATTTTAACATCAAATTTAGGCTCAGAATATATACTAGAAGGAATAAATAATAAAGGAGAAATAAGTGATGAAGCTAAAGCAAAAGTAGAAAAACTATTAAAACAAAGCTTTAGACCAGAATTTCTAAACAGACTAGATGAAATTGTATTTTATAAACCATTGAAAAAAGAAGAAGTAGAAAAAATACTTGATTTATTGATAAAAGATTTGGAAAAAAGATTGAAAGATAAGCACTTGCAATTAGAACTAACAAAAGAAGCAAAAGCATATTTGATAGATAATGGATATGATGGAGTATATGGAGCAAGACCACTAAAGAGATTTGTTCAGAAAAAACTAGAAACTTTAATAGCAAGAAAAATCTTATCACAAGAAATAAAACCAAATACAACAATAAAAGTTGACTACAATGGCAAAGAATTGATAATAAAGTAATCAAAAAAGACAAGGTTTTCTTGTCTTTTTTTGATTGACAAATAAATGACAGATTAATATAATCTAATTATAAATTTTATTAATGAGGGGTATATATGGAAAATAAAAAATATTATGCGTATATGTTAAGATGTTCAGATGGTACAATATACAGTGGATATACCACAGATCCATATAGAAGAGAAAAAGTTCATAACAGTGGAAAAGGAGCTAAATATACCAGAGCAAGATTACCAGTAAAATTAGAATATTTTGAAGAATTTGACAACAAAATAGATGCAATGAAACGAGAATATGATCTAAAACAATATACACATAAAGAAAAAGAAAGAATAATAAATGGTAAAGGAGAAGTCTTATGAAAGTTTTAGTTATTTCAGATATACATGGTTCAAGCTATTATGCAAGAAAGATTGAAGAAATAGTGGAAAAAGAAAATCCAGAAAAAATAGTTTTGTTAGGAGACTTATATTATCATGGACCTAGAAATGAGTTAAGCCAAGAATATGCACCAATGGAAGTGGCAAAAATATTAAATTCATTAAAAGATAAACTTATGGTGGTTAAGGGAAATTGTGATGCAGAAGTTGATGAGATGATTTCAGAATTTAAATTTGAAGATCATATTCTAACAAATATAAATGGAAAAAATATTTACTTTACACATGGACATAAATATAATATAGAAAATATACCATATGAAGACTTTGATATATTAATATATGGACATATACATCAAGGATTTATTCAAGAAAAAGAAGGTTACTTGTTTGCCAATCCAGGTTCAATATCATTACCAAAAGGTGGAACGGAACATAGTTATTTAATATTAGAAGAAAATCAAATTACTTTAAAAGATGTTGATGGTAGAATACTACAAGAATACAAATTAAAATAAAATAATTTAAAAGTATAGGCAGATGTATGTTCTGCCTATATTTATTTGTCTTTTTTATAATATATACCTTGATATAAATTTTCATCTCTTAATTTTTTATCAATACCATTTAAAATCCATTTTTTATGAACATTCCAACTAGGTGCTAGCAATAAATTTTTAGGGGCATCACCAGAAATTCTATGTACAACAATGTTAGGAGATATATGTGTTAAAATATAAGTAACACAGTCTAAATAATACTCTAGAGTTATTGGTGTGTATTGATTGTTTTGATATAAGTTAGCAAGTTTAGTTCCTTTAACAACGTAAGTTGAATGTATTTTTATACCTTGAATTTTATGATTATTTATAAATGAAACAGTATTTTTTATATCGTCAAAAGTTTCAGTAGGAAGTCCAACCATTAAATGAACAACAACATCAATATTATATTTATTAAGTAAATTTACAGCATTGGTAAATTGAATAGAATTATAACCACGATTAATAATATTACCAATTTTATCATTTGATGTTTGTAATCCTAATTCTACACAAACATAATAATTTTCAGAATATGATGCAAGCAATTTACAAATAGAATCATTTATACAATCTGGCCTTGTAGCAATGTCAATGCCTACTATTCTAGAATCCATCAATGCAGAATCATACTTGATTTTTAAGTTTTGAAGTGAGTCATAAGTATTTGTGAAATTTTGAAAATATACAATAAACTTGTTTGCACGCTCAGATTTGTAACTGTTAAGTACATCTTTTACTTGTCCTGAAATAGAGTTTGTACAATTTAAATGGTCGCCTGAACCATGCTCACTACAAAAAATACATCCACCATAAGAAATAGAGCCATCTCTGTTGGGACATGTAAACCCACCATTTACACATATTTTAAGAGTTCGCTCACCAAATTTATCTTTTAAATATTCATTTAATTTATTATATCTATATTCACTCATAATAATATTTTAAAATATTATTATAAATAATGCAAATATTTTGTAAATTTGATATAATACAGAAAATAGGGGGTGCAATATGGATTTTCTAGAATTAGCCAAAGAAAGATATTCTGTAAGAAAGATGGGAGAAGAAAAAATAAAACAAGAGGATTTAAATAAAATATTAGAGGCAGCAAAACTTTCACCAACAGCTAAAAACTTACAAAGACAAAGATTGTTGGTGGTTAACACGGAAAAAGGAATAGAAAAAGTAAAAAAATGTACAAAATGTGATTTTGGTGCTTCAACAATAATAATAATTTCATACGAAAAAGATGATGAGATTAATGAAAGCCAAGAATCTAAAGAATATGGACTAATAGATACTGGAATAGTGGTAACACATATGTGCTTAGAAGCAACTAATATTGGATTAGGAACAACTATAGTGGGACTATTTGATAAAGAAGAAATAAGAAAGGAATTTAATATTCCTAGAATATATGAACCAACATTATTATTACCAATTGGGTATATAGACAGAAAACCAAGCATATTACATAATAGAAGAAATGAAGTAGAAACTTTTACAAAATATGATACATATTAAAAATAGCGGAGTTTACTCCGCTATTTTTATATATAATCTACATTTACAATCACCTGTGGAAATGAATTCATCACAAGGACATAATGTAGAATCATCAACTCTTACCTTGCATGGACAATGACCATCTTTTCTGTAAATTCCCTCAATTATTCTTTCAACATACTTTTTATCGGGATTTAAATTATAACCTTTCATAAAATTACTCCTTGTATTTATTGATAAAATTTTTTAACTCATTTTCATCTAAAAATCCTAAAGTTCTATCTATTTCTGTTCCGTTTTTAAATAATATTAATGTAGGAACAGCTTTTATATCATACTTAATTGCTAGATCTCCACAAGAATCAATATCCACTTTTACAATATCAATATCAGATGTTTCTTTTGAAAAATTCTCTAATATTGGACCTAACATTTGACAAGGTCCACACCAAGTAGCAAAAAAATCAACAAGAACAAGATGTTTAGAATTCATAACATCATTATTAAAATTATTAGTATCTGAATGTAATAACATGTAAATACCTCCTTTTATATTGCTTTTATTATAACCGATAATTTGATAAAAATAAATAAAAAACAATATTCTATTTACAAATATAATAAAAAAAATTATAATAAAAATATAAATGAGGTGGGGTATGGAAAAAATAAAAAAATTTTTTGAAATTGTAAAAAAAGCATTAATAAAAGGATGTATAATATTTTTAATAATGTCTTGTTTATTTAATATTAATATTTATTCACAATTGCAAAGACAATATAGCTTATATTCAAATGATAATAATGTGCAAATAGAAGAATATAAAGAAAAAGAAGAGAAAATAGAAGAACAAATAAAAACACAAAAGGAAGAAAAAGGCGAAAACTATCCAGTAATAACAATAATGCAAAATAAAAGATATATAATTGGAGCTAGCTCAGTGGCTATAATAAACTTTGAATTAGCATTGGGCAGTATTTTATTTGGAATAATAATAGAAATGTTTAATTGTATATATAAACTACTAAAAAATACAATAATTAAAATTAAAGAAAGTAAGAAAGGCAAGAAGAATGAAAAATAAACCAATAGGAATATTTGATTCTGGAATTGGAGGATTGTCAGTTTTAGCTAAAATAATAGAAAAATTACCAACAGAAGAATATATATATTATGCTGATACAGATAATGTTCCATATGGAATAAAAACAAATGAACAGATAAAAGAATATGTAAAAAAAGCAGTAGACTTTTTAATGGATAAAGACGTAAAAGCGATTGTTATTGCATGTAACACAGCGACAAGTATAGCAATAGAAGATATAAGAAAAGAATATAGTATTCCAATAATAGGAATAGAGCCAGCGGCAAAACCAGCAGTGGAAAAAAGACATAATAAAAAGGTATTATTAATGGCTACACCTGTAACAGTAAGAGAAGAAAAGTTAAAAAAACTACTAAAAAAAGTAGATACAGAACATAGTGTAGATCTGTTAGCAATGCCAGAATTGGTTAAATTCGCTGAAAAAGGAGAATTCGAATCTAAAGATGTAGAAGAATATATAAAGAAACAATTGAAGGATTATAAACTAGAAGAATACTCAGAATTAGTATTAGGATGTACACATTTTCCGTTTTTTAGAGAAACATTAAGAAAAATATTTCCAGACAATGTACAAATAATAGATGGTGGATATGGTGTAGCAAATAGACTACAAGATGTTTTAGAAAAAGATAATGAAATTGGAAATAACAAACTAAAAATAGAATTCTATTACTCTGGTAGAAAAGTAGAAGAAGAAACTGAAATAGAAAAATTGAAAAAGTTACTTAAAAAGATATAAAAAAAGCACGTAAAGGAATATTCTTTTACGTGTTTTCATATTATTGAAAAGAATAAAAACATCTAAAATTTGACATCATAGAAAATTTATGCTATAATTAAATAGTTGCTCTAAAAAAAAGGAGGAATTATTATAGAGTATGAATCGAAAAATGTGTTACTAAAAAAAGGATTAATTTTAATCCCAATGGCAATTTTAGGTATTACAATGTTTGGTAATACAGTAGATGCAAGTAGCATTACAGGTACGAAAGAAAGAATAAAAGAAATTAAAATTGTAGAAGAACAAAGTATAGACAAATTATTAAGAACTAAGAAATTCAAAATAACAGCTAATTATGCTAAAAGCAAAGTTGAAGAAGTAAAAGAAACTAAAACAGAAGATTCAAATAAAATTGATAGAACAAAAACAGAAAAAAAACAAACAAGTAGATCAAAGAGCACAAATAGAAAATCAAATAAAAAAGAAGAAAGTAAAAAAACAGAGCAAAAAGAAACTAAGGTAACAAGTAATAACATAAGTATAAGTAAAAATATGGACTTAACAGTTAGAACAGGGTTATCAAAATCAGAATTTAAAGCAGTAATGAAAAACTTATCACAAGATACATCAAAATTCTTTTATAACAATGCAGAAACTATATATGATGTATGCGAAAAATATCAAATAAACGAAATATTCTTCTGTGGATTAATATCAGCAGAATCAGGATGGAATATAGCAGGAAACCATAGAAGAACACATAACTATATAAGTTTAATGTCAAATGGTAAGTTGATAAAATTTTCTTCTACAGAAAAAGGATTAGAAGTAGCTGCACAAAAATTACACAATAACTATTTAACACCAGGAGGAAAATTCTACGGAGGAAAAACATTATCGGGTGTAAAGAAAAAATTCTGTCCATCAGGAACATGGGTAGATTTAGTATATGGAAGAATGAAAAATGTAATGACAGCAGTAAAAAAAGCACAATAAAGGTAAAAGCCTTTATTGTGCTTTTTGCTATAGACAAGTATAACAAATTTGCATTCTTGCTTTTTTTATATAATTGTAATATAATGTCGATAAATATTTATTTAGGGAGATAAGCAAATGGGAGATTTTGTACACTTACATATACATAGTGAATACAGTTTATTAGATGGGGCAAATAGAATAAAAGAATTACCTAAAGTTGCAAAAGAATTAGGAATGGATGCTATTGCAATTACTGATCACGGTGTTATGTATGGAGCAATAGAATTTTATAAGGCATGTAAAGAAGAAGGAATTAAACCTATTATTGGATGTGAAGTTTATGTTGCACCACGTACAAGATTTGATAAAGAAGCAGGGATAGATAATAAATATAATCATTTAATATTGCTTGCGAAAAATAATAACGGTTATAAAAATTTGAGTAAACTAGTATCTATAGGATTTACTGAAGGATATTATTATAAACCAAGAATAGATTTAGAAACATTAGAAAAATATCATGAAGACTTAATTTGCTGTAGTGCATGTTTAGCAGGAAGTATACCACAAGCTATCTTAAATGGTGATATGGAAAAAGCAGAAGAAACAGCAATTTGGTATAAAAATCTATTTGGAGAAGATTATTATTTAGAAATACAAACAAATACATTAAAAGAACAAAGTTTAGTAAATCAAAAACTAGTAGAATTATCTAGAAAATTAAATATACCTTTAGTAGCAACAAATGATGCACATTATACAAGAAAAGAAGATGCATATAATCATGAAGTATTATTATGTATTCAAACAGGAAAAAAGATGTCTGATGTTGATAGAATGAGATTTGCTACAGATGATTTCTATATTAAAAGTCCTGAAGAAGTAAAAGAATTCTTTCCTAACTTGCCAGAAGCTTTAGAAAATACTGTTAAAATTGCGGAAAAATGTAATGTAGAATTTGAATTTGGACACACAATACTACCTAACTATGAAGTGCCAAAAGAATTTTCTACACATTATGATTATTTCAAAAAATTATGTGATGATGGAATAAAAATTAGATATGGAGAAAATACACCAAAGGAAATTCTAGAGAGAATGGAATATGAAATTTCAGTTATAAAGAAAATGGGATATGTAGATTATTTCCTAATAGTATGGGATTTTATAAATTGGGCAAAATCACAAGGAATTCCTGTTGGACCAGGACGTGGTTCAGGAGCTGGGTCAATAGTTGCATATGCAATTGGAATAACAGATATAGATCCAATAAAATATAATTTACTTTTTGAAAGATTTTTAAATCCAGAAAGAATAAGTATGCCAGACTTTGATGTCGATTTCTGTTATGAAAGAAGACAAGAAGTAATAGACTATGTTGCTAGAAAATATGGTAGAGATCATGTTTCACAAATTATAACATTTGGAACAATGTCTGCAAGAATGGTAATAAGAGATGTTGGTAGAGCATTAGATTTTCCATATTCAGAAACAGATAAATTAGCAAAGATGGTTCCTTTTGCTTTGCATATTACAATAAAAAAAGCAATGGAACAAAATAGAGAGCTAAAAGAATTATACGAAAATAACGAAGAAGTACATAAATTACTAGATGTAGCAATGGGCTTAGAAGGAATGCCAAGACAAGCATCAACACATGCATGTGGAGTGGTTATAACAAAAGATCCAGTAGATACATATGTACCATTATATGTAAATGATGGAGCTATATCAACTCAATATACAATGACAATTCTAGAGCAACTAGGATTGTTAAAGATGGACTTTTTAGGTTTAAGAACATTAACAGTAATACAAGATGCAATAAATCTAGTAAAACAAAATAGAGGAATAGATGTAAAATTTGATTCTAATATGAATGATTCAAAAGTATATAAACTATGGGGTGATGGAAAAACAATTGGAATATTCCAGTTTGAAAGTGCTGGTATGACTAACTTTATGAAAGAATTAAAACCAGATAGTTTAGAAGATATAATAGCTGGGGTTTCTTTATATAGACCAGGACCAATGGATCAAATACCAAGATACATAAAAAACAAATTAAATCCAGAACATGCAGAATATACTCATCCAGCCTTAGAACCAATATTAAAGGTAACTTATGGATGTATGGTATATCAAGAACAAGTTATGCAAATTGTTAGAGATTTAGCAGGATATTCATTAGGTCGTGCGGATTTGGTACGTCGTGCAATGGGAAAGAAAAAACTAGATATAATGGCAAAAGAAAGAGAAATTTTTATACATGGACAAGAAGATGAAAATGGAAACATTGTTGTACCAGGATGCGTAAGGAATGGAATTGATGAGAAGTCAGCAAATAAAATATTTGATGAAATGGCGGAATTTGCCAAATATGCATTTAATAAATCACACGCAGCTGCATATGCAGTCGTATCATATAGAACAGCATATCTTAAAGCATATTATCCAGAGGAATTTATGGCAGCTACACTAAATAGTTATTTAGGAAATTTAGATAAAGTTCCAATATATGTAGATGAATGTAGAAGAATGAATATTGAAATTCTAAAACCAGATGTTAATAAAAGCTTTACAAAATTTACAGTAGACAATAGCAAAATAAGATTTGGACTTGGAAGTATAAAAAATGTAGGAATAGCAGTTGTTGATAGTATTGTAAGAGAAAGACAGCAAAATGGAGAATACAAAAGTTTTACAGACTTTTGCGAAAGGGTTCAAGATGAAGCGGTAAATAAAAAATGCATTGAAAGTTTGATAAAAGCAGGAGCATTTGATGAGTTTGGACAAACAAGAAGCACATTGTTAGCATCATTTGAAAGTATAATAGATACAATACAAAACTCAGCAAGAAGAAGCTTTAAAGGACAAGTAACAATGTTTGACTTGGATGCAATGGAGAGTGATGATAAAGAAGAACTAAAATATTCCTTTACAGAACTAAAAGAATATGAAGACAAAGATTTGTTATCAATGGAAAAAGAAATGCTAGGAATTTATATAAGTGGACATCCATTAGAGAAAATAAGAAAACAAATAATAAAAGCAACGAATATAGACACAATGAAGATGAAAGAAATAAAAGAAGAACTAGATAGTACGGGTAGTACAACAAAATACAAAGATGGACAAAATGTTAAATATGCAGGAATAATCTCAAGTGTTAAAAAGAAATATACTAAAAGTAATAAACTAATGGCATTTGTAACAATAGAGGACTTATATGGCTCAGCAGAAATAATAGTATTTGAAAGTGTTTACCAAAGTGCAGCAAATCTACTAACGGTAGATAGCATTGTTTTAGTAGAAGGAAGATTAAGTATAAGAGAAGATGAAGACGTAAAAATAGTAGCAAGAGCAATAAAAGAATTATCAAATGAAACAGAAAAGCAAAAAATATTAAGAATAAATATAACAGATTTAGAAGAAAAAGAAAAAGCTAAATTAAGAGGAGCATTAAAATTCTTTAATGGGGAATATAACAATATACCAGTACAAGTCATAGATGGAGAAAAAATATTAGACTGCGGAACAATATATCTTACAAAAGAAATCTTACAAGAATTTAAAGAATTAGTTGGAGAAAAAAGAATAAACTTGAATTAAAATATTTATTGATGTGCCAAATCTTACTTGCAAAAGAAAATGAAAAATAAAGCAAAAATGCTTGACAAGTAGGCATGCATCATGTTATAATTACAAACTGTAACCGCATAATTCAAGGTTTGTAAAGTCTAATTAAGTTTAGATACCTAAAGTTTAAGGTTAGCGAGTATACAAGAAAAGGGAGGTGCTTTCGTATGTACGCAGTAATCGAAGCATGTGGAAAACAATACAAAGTAACTAAAGGAGATGTAGTATTCTTCGAAAAATTAGAAGTTGAAGAAGGTAAAAAAGTAACTTTTGATAAAGTTGTTTTATTATCAGATGACGGAAAAGTAGAAGTAGGAGCTCCTTACGTAAAAGGTATTAAAGTAGAAGGTAAAGTAGTTGCTCATGGTAAAGGAAAGAAAATCATTGTTTTCAAATATAAAGCTAAAAAGAACTATAGAAGAAAACAAGGACATAGACAACCATATACAAAAGTAGAAATAACTGCAATAAAACTTCCAACAGCTAAAAAAGAAACAGCTGAAGAAAAAACAGTTGAAACAGCAGCTAAAACTACTACAAAAAAAACAACTACAGCTAAAAAAACTACAACAAAAAAAGAAACAACAGCTAAAACAGAAGCTTAATTGTGATATTAATAAAGAGAAATAAATAAACTTTGAAGTTGAAAGGAGTGACTAAGCATGGCACACAAAAAAGGTCAAGGTAGTGTTAAAAACGGAAGAGATAGTGAATCAAAGCGTCTTGGTATAAAAAGAGCTGACGGTCAATTCGTTCTTGCAGGAAATATATTAATGAGACAAATAGGAACAAAAATGCATCCAGGAACTAATGTTGGAAAAGGTAGCGATGATACTTTATATGCATTAGTTGATGGTAAAGTTAAATTTGAAAGATTAGGAAAAGATAAAAAACAAATTAGTGTATATCCAGTAGAAGAATAATACATATAAAGAGGACGAAGAATCGTCCTCTTTTATATATTAGGAAAGTATAACAAACTGCGAGGAAAAATATGGAATGTTGTAATATAGAAAAAGTAAAAAATGTTTTAAAATCTTTGGGAAAAGACCAACTAAATGTTATAATAGAAGAAGATAAACAAGCAGAAATTGTTTGCCCGTATTGTAATAAAAAATATAACTTTTCAGAAGAAAATTTAAAAGAACTATTAAAAGAAATTTAATGGAGAGCAAATATGAAAAAAAGAGTGTTATTAGGAATGAGTGGTGGAGTTGATAGCAGTGTATCAGCTGTACTATTAAAAGAACAAGGATATGAGGTAATAGGAGCCACAATGGAGTTATGGCAAAATGAAAGGGACGTAGAACAAGAAAAATCTTGCTGCTCTTATAGTGCAGTAAATGATGCAAGAAGAGTATGTGATATGCTTGAAATACCACATTATACAATGAATTGCAAAGATGTGTTTAAGAAATGCGTAGTAAATGATTTTATAAATTGCTATAAAAATGCTAAAACTCCAAATCCTTGTATTGAATGTAATAAATATCTTAAATTTGGAGAATTTGTAAGAAAAGCAGAAGAGTTGGGATGTGACTATGTAGCAACAGGCCATTACTGCAAAGTTGAATATAGCGAAAAGTATAAGCAAATAGTTTTAAAAAAAGCAGATAATTTAAAAAAAGATCAATCATACTTTTTGTATAGAATATCAAAAGATGTACTACCAAAGATTATATTTCCTTTAGAAAATTATCCAGATAAGGATGAAATAAGAAAAATTGCAAGAGAAAATAATTTGTTAGTGGCAGAAAAAAGAGAAAGTCAAGAAGTCTGCTTTGTTCCAGATGATGATTATGTTGGATTTTTAAAAGAATATTCAGATACAAAAATGAAACAAGGAAATATTGTAAATAAAAATGGAGATATATTAGGTAAACATAGTGGAATAGTAAAATATACAGTAGGACAAAGAAAAGGATTAGGAATATCATATAAAGAACCATTATATGTATTAGAACTAAACAAAGGTAAAAATGAAGTAGTAGTTGGAACAAAAGAGGATTTATATACTACAGATGTATTTATAGAAGATATAAACTATTTGGTTGAAGGAATAGAAAATCAAATAATAGATGTAGAAGCAAAAGTAAGATACAGAGCTAATCCAGCAAAAGCCAAATTATATCCATTAGATAATAAGAAAGCAAAAGTGGTATTTGAAGAACCACAAAGAGCGGTAACACCAGGTCAGTCGTTAGTATTTTACGATAATGATATCGTGTTAGGCGGAGGAAAAATAATATAAAAAAACGATTATGTTTATCTAATCGTTTTTTTTTATATTATGGAAAAATTATGCATTCTCTTGTAATACAGGAACAATTTGTTTCTTTCTAGAAACAACGCCAGGCAAGAATGCCATATTATCTTCTAATTTTACATTATAAGCTTTTTCAACCATATCTGTTCTTTTCCCAAGAGCAATAGCTTGAGAATTGCTATTTAAAATATCTGTAATAGCTAGCATAAACAAATCTAAATTGTTATCTTGAATTTTTTTATTAATAGCATTTTCTAAATCTTCTTTATTTTTTACAACATCTTCAATACTTACTGTATTTACTTGTGCTATTACAACATTATTACCGTTCATATTAATATTTTTGGCATCTAAATTAATTAATTCTTCAGAAGAATAGTCGCTTAAATCAGTACCAGCTTTTAACATATCTAAACCATAAACATTTACATCAACATTTGCAATTTTTGCTAATTCTTCTAAAGCTTTTTTGTCTTTTTCAGTAGTAGTTGGAGATTTTAAAAGTAATGTATCTGATATTATAGCACTAAGCATTAAACCAGCTATAGTAGAAGAAATCTCTACTTTATTTGAAACATACAATCCATAAAGAATAGTAGATGTACAACCAACTGGTTCAGCCATATAAAATAAAGGTTCAGAAGTTTCAAAATTAGAAATTCTATGATGATCTACTACTTTTTTTATTTTGGCATTTTCAATTCCATTAACACTTTGAGCAAATTCGTTGTGATCTACTAAGATAACGCTTGTACCATCTTCAACATTTTCTATTAATTCAGGTGCATCAACTTTAAAATAATTTAAAGCATATTGTGTTTCTTTGTTTATATCTCCTAATCTGCAAGCAACAACATCTTCATTTCCTAATTTTCTTTCTAAATTTGCCATGACTAATGATGACATAATAGTATCTGTATCTGGACTTTTATGTCCAAAGATTAAAGTTTTATTCATATATATACCTCATTTCATATTTAAATTTGCAACTAATATAATAACATACATAAAAAATATATTCAATATTTTAAAGTAAAATATTAAATGAACAAACTGTTTTCTTGACTTTATTCCTAATATATAGTATAATTTATTATAGTTGTTACCAATTTAAGGTAAAGAAGAGATTTAGTTTTAAATAATATATTAAGTGTTGATTCGGAATAAAATATGAATAAGAATGTAGGTTAATATTGTGTATGCACGGAAAAATTATGATACATAATATTACTATGTTATAAATAGAAATACATAAATATCAATAGTTTAATATAGTAAACTATTTTTGTCTAATATTAATTAGATAACTTCAATAAATAAAACATAAAAATAGAAAGGAAGAAAATTTAAATGACAGAAAAAGAGATTACAAAAGAAACAAATGAGGCTAATAAAGTGCCTAAAACAAGAAAAAGAAAAACACCATATAAAAGAGAATATGCAAAAAAGAATACTAGTAAAATAGTGAAGAAGGATGAAAAGAAAAACAATACAGAAGTAAAAAAAGCACCAAGAAAAAGAAATACAAAACAAGTAAAGAAAGATGAAAATTTAGAATTTAGATTCAAATCTAGTCCATTAAAGATAATACCACTAGGAGGACTTTTAGAAGTTGGAAAAAATATTACAGTATTTGAATATGAAAATGAAATAATAATAGTAGACTGTGGTTTGGCATTCCCAGAGGATGATATGCTTGGAGTAGACTTAGTAATACCAGATATATCATACTTAGAAAAAAATAAAGATAAAATAAAAGGATTGATAATAACACATGGGCATGAAGACCATATAGGAGCTATACCTTATTTATTAAAGCAAATTAATGTGCCGATATATGCAACAAAATTAACAGCAGGTTTGATAAAAAACAAATTAGAAGAACATAAACTTTTAAAATCTACTAAATTAAAAATTGTAAAACAAGGTGAGAAAATCAACCTTGGAAAAATGAAAGTAGAATTTATAAGAAGTTGTCATAGTATACCAGACTCAGTAGCACTTGCAATTCATACACCAGTTGGAATAATAGTACACACAGGAGATTTCAAAGTTGATTATACACCAATAGATGGAGAAAAAATGGACTTTGGTAGACTTGCAGAACTAGGAAATAAAGGCGTATTAGCACTTCTTTCTGATAGTACAAACTCAGAAAGAAAGGGATTTACAATGTCAGAAAGAACAGTAGGAACAGTACTAGATAAATTATTCTTAAATTGTACAAAAAGAATAGTTGTTGCAACATTCGCTTCAAATGTTCATAGAGTACAGCAAATAGTTAATTCAGCCGTTAAATATGGAAGAAAAGTAGCTGTTTGTGGAAGAAGTATGATAAATGTAATAAAAACGGCTGTTGAATTAGGATATATGAATGTACCAGAAAATACATTTATTGATATAGATATGATTAAAAATTACACAGACGAACAATTAGTAATATTAACAACAGGTAGTCAAGGTGAAGCAATGTCTGCTTTAACAAGAATGGCATCAGGTGAGCATAGAAAAGTAGAAATAACACCAAACGACTTAGTAATAATATCTGCAAATCCTATACCAGGAAATGAAAAATATGTATCAAAAGTAATAGATGATTTGATGCAAATAGGTGCAGAGGTAGTATATAGTTCATTGGCGGATGTGCACGTATCTGGTCATGCATGTCAAGAAGAACAAAAATTAATGCTTTCACTTGTAAGACCTAAATACTTTTTACCAGTACATGGTGAATATAGACAACTTATGGCACATGCTAAAACAGCAGTTCAAGTTGGAATACCACCAGAAAATATATTTATAATGAATAATGGTAGAGTTATGGAATTAACGGAAAATTCTGCAAAGATGACAGGAGTAGTACAATCAGGAAAAATCTTAGTTGATGGATTAGGAATAGGTGATGTTGGAAATATTGTACTAAGAGATAGACAACATTTATCACAAGATGGACTTATAGTAGTAGTATTAACAATGGATTCAGCAACAGGAGAAGTTGTTTCAGGACCAGATATTATTTCAAGAGGATTTGTTTATGTAAAAGAATCTGAAAATATAATGGATGAAGTAAAAAGAACAGTTCAAAGAGAATTATATAAATGTGAAGAAAAAGGAATAAAAGATTGGTCAAGCATAAAATCAAATTTAAAAGATGGATTAAGAGATTACGTATTTGCTAAAACTAAAAGAAACCCAATGATTTTACCAATTATTATGGAGGTATAGAATGGGGCAAATAGAAAGTTTAAAGGAATTGTATAATGATTTAAGTAAAGGTGAAATTAAATTATCTGAAATAGTGAGCGATTACAAAAAACTTGGAAGTAGAATGATGAATGAAAAAAAGTACGCAAAATATAGTATAGACTTTCAAATTTTAGCAACATATATAGAAGAAGAATTTGGTACATCTTTGAAAAAACTAGCTCAAGATGATATGAAAAAAGAAGAAAGAAAAAATGTTTCTAGAAAATCAAACAGTTCAATAAGAATGAATGAACGAAAAGAGAAAACAAAAAAATCAAATATTAAAATTGCTATTGCAGGAAGAAAATTGGAAAGATCAAGAGCTAGTGAGAATGTAATAAGAAAAAGAAAGATGGCAGAAGAAAAAAACAAGCAAAAAATATCTATAGAAGAAGGAAAAAAGATTGTAGAAGGAGAGGAAAGATAATGGATTATAAAGATTTAGCAAACCTAATATTTCCGGATGCGAAGGATATCAGTTATTATGAAGAAAAGTATCCAAGAAGAAATTTGCCAGAAGGAGCAATAGTTACAAGATTTGCACCAAGTCCAACAGGATTTGTTCATATAGGAGGACTATATCAAGCATTAGTAGCAAGAACAGCTGCTGAAAAAAGCAAAGGCGTATTTATATTAAGAATAGAAGACACAGACCAAAAAAGAGAAATAGAAAATGGTACAGAAGGAATTATACAATCATTAAAAGATTTTGATATGATGCCAGATGAAGGAAGAATATCAAAAGATGAAGAAATTGGAAACTATGGACCATATCAACAATCGCTAAGAAAAGATATATATCAAGCCTATGCAAAATATATGATTGGACAAGGTAAAGCATATCCATGTTTTGCAACAGCAGAGGATTTAGAAGAAATGAGAGCAAAACAAGAGGCGGCAAAAGTAAGAACAGGATATTATGGAGTTTGGGCTAAATATAGAAACTTATCAGTAGAAGAAGCAGCAGAAAAAATAAAAAATGGAGAATCATACATTATAAGATTTAAATCACCAGGAAGAGAAGATAGAAAGATTAAACATAAAGATATAATAAAAGGAAATGTGGATTTTCCAGAAAATGATCAAGATATAGTTATAATAAAAGCAGATGGATTACCAACATATCATTTTGCACATGCTGTTGATGACCATCTAATGGGAACAACACATGTAATAAGAAGTGATGAATGGCTATCATCAGTACCACTACATTTACAATTATTTATGGAATTAGGTTTCAAACCGCCTAAGTATGCACACATTTCACCAATAATGAAAAATGATAATGGTAACAAGCGTAAATTGAGTAAAAGAAAAGATCCAGAGGCTGCGGTTAGTTATTATGCAGAATTAGGTATTCCAAGCTTAGCTGTAAAAGAATATTTGTTAAATATAGCAAACTCAAACTTTGAAAATTGGAGGAAACAAAATAAACAAGCACCAATTGAAGAATTCGATTTTAAACTAAATAAAATGAGTGTTAGTGGAGCATTATTTGATATGGTTAAGTTATTAGATGTATCTAAAATTGTAATATCAAAAATGACAGCAGAAGAAGTCTATGAAAAGGCAATAAGATGGGCTAAAATATATGATGAAGAATTATATGGGTTATTATCAAAAGATAAAGAATATACTTTAAAAGTATTAGGTATAGAAAGAGGAAATCAAAAACCTAGAAAAGATATAGCAAAATGGTCAGACCTAAAATATAATATTGAATATATGTATAATGAAGAATTTGAAAAAGTTAAGAACAACTATGAATTGCAAACAATAAATAATAAAGAAGATATTAGAAAAATATTAGATTTATATGCAGAAGAATACTTTAACATCGATGATGATAAACAAACATGGTTTAATAAAATAAAAGAAGTTGCAGGAAAAATGGGATATGCAAAAGAAGTAAAAGAATTTAAAGCAAATCCAGAACAATACAAAGCACATGTTGGAGACGTAAGTACAGTAATAAGAATAGCACTTACTGGAAGAACAAATACACCAGATATGTATGAAATAATGCAAGTACTTGGAAAAGAAGAAGTTATCTCAAGATTAAAAAATTTTGAATAGGAGAAAAAAATGGATTACAATGTAGGAGATATTGTAAGAACAAAAAAACAACATCCATGTGGTAGCAAAAAATGGGAACTAACAAGAGTTGGAGTTGATTTTAAATTAAAGTGTTTAGAATGTGGGCATGAATTAATAATGCCTCGTATAAAAGCACTTAAAATTATTACGAAAAATGAAACAACAGGATATGTAAATAGTAAAAAGTCTACAAATAAGTAGACTTTTTATTTACTTTATAACATATAATTTTATGAGGTGATTAATTTGAATAAAAAGAAAATATTATACTGGCAAATTGCAGCAATAATATTTACATGGATTCTTGGAACACTATTACATTTTACTTATGAATGGTCAGGAGAAAACATAGCAGATGGAATATTTAGTGCTGTAAATGAAAGTACATGGGAACATTTAAAATTAACATTTTTCCCTATGTTATTGCTTAGTATTATAGAAGGAATATTTTTATATAATAGTTCAAACAATTACATAGAAGCAAAAACAATAGGAATATTTTTATCGATATTTTTAATAGTGACAATATTCTATACTTATACAGGAATTCTGGGTACAAATTTTGCTTTTATAGATATATTAACGTTTTTATTATCTGTGCTACTATCAGAATATGTATCTTATAGAATACTTGTAACAAAAGAACAAAGTAACATTATAACAAAAGTATTAAGCATAGCAATAATTATATTTTTATTAGCATGTTTTATAAGATTTACATTTGCACCACCAAAAGTACAATTATTTAAAGATCCAATAAATGGAACATATGGAATATTAAAAGAATAAAGAGCAGAAACTGATCCTGCTCTTTACATTAGACAAAACTATTTTTTGAATTTATGTTTAACTGAATTATACATAGCTAATTTATCTTTAGCTATATTAGCTGCCCGATGAAGTGGACCATAAAATGATTCAATTTCACCGATACTAGCTTCTTCAACAGTTTTTGGTAAATTCTCTAAAATTTCCAATGTCTTTTTGTCTAGCATTACAATGCCTCCTTTAGGTTTAATGCAATTTAATTATACCATAAAGTAGCATAAAATACAAATGTGTTGTTTATTAGAAGATTAAGTGATATAATTCAAATGAAAAATTACTAAGGAGGTAATAGTATGTCTAATAAATATGATATTATAGTTGTAGGAGCTGGACCAAGCGGAGCGTTTCTAGCTTATGAAATGATACAATTAGATAAAACTAAGAAAGTTTTATTAATTGAACAAGGAAAAAAAGTCGAAAATAGAAATTGTCCAATCGAACAATTAGGAAAATGTATACATTGCAAGCCAATGTGTAATATTACTTGTGGTTTTTCGGGAGCAGGAGCTTTTTCAGATGGAAAATTATCATTATATAATGAAGAAGATAATGATATTTATATAGGAGGAACTTTACACGAATATATTGGCGTAGAAAAAACAAAAAAACTAATAGATTATACAGATAAAATTTATTTAGAATTTGGAGCAGATCCAAAATTAGAAGGAGTAGATTTTAGAAAAGAAGTGTCAGAAATATCAGCAAAAGCAAAGAAAGAAGATATAACATTAGTAAATATACCAATAAGACATCTAGGTACGGAAAAAAGTCATGAATTATATGGAAAAATAGAAAAATATTTATTAGACAATGGAATAGATATATTATTTGATACACAAGTAAACGATTTGGTTATAGAAAATAATAAAGTGAAAGGCGTAAAAATAAGACCAGCACAATATGCTTACAATGAAGAATTTGAAAATGATGAAATAATATATGGTGATAGTGTAGTATTAGCAGTAGGAAGAAAAGGAGCAAACTGGTTAGTTAAAATGTGTGAAAAACATGATATAAAAACTAAATCTGGAACTGTAGATATAGGAATTAGATATGAATTGCCTGATGATGTAATGAAAGATATAAATAAATATATGTATGAAGGAAAATTTATATCAAGACCAGTACCATTTAAGGACAAAGTAAGAACATTCTGTCAAAATCCAAGTGGTTTTGTATCAACAGAAGTTTATGATAACAACATAACACTTGTAAATGGACATTCATATAAAGAAAGAAAAAGTACAAATACAAATTTAGCAATATTAGTATCACATAATTTTAATTATCCATTTAATAAACCAATAGAATATGGAAGAAATGTAGCAAAAAACTTAAATGCACTAGGAAATGGAAATATAGTTGTGCAAAGACTAGGGGACATATATAGAGGAAAAAGAACATGGGAAAAAGAATTGAAAAATAATAGCGTTGTACCAACGTTAAAATCAGCAGTAGCAGGAGATATAACATTTGCACTAGGATATAGAACAATGACAGATATATTACAATTTATAAGAAGTTTAGATAAAGTAGTAGAAGGATTTGCAAACCCAGACAATCTATTGTATGGACCAGAAATAAAATTTTATAGTAACAAGATTGATATAGATAAAAACTTTGAAACAAGCATAGAAGGATTATATTCAATAGGAGACGGTGGAGGACTAACAAGAGGACTAATGATGGCATCATGCGCTGGAATACAAACAGCAAGAAATATATGCAGAAAATAAGAAAGTTGAGATAATATGAGTGAAGTTAAATGGACTAATGAACAATTAAATGCAATAAAAGAAGATAGAAATAATGTGCTAGTTGCAGCTGCTGCGGGAAGTGGAAAAACAGCTGTATTAGTTGAACGTATTATTAATAAAATAATAAATAAAAATGTAGACATAGATAAAATACTAGTAGTCACTTTTACAAATGCAGCAGCTTCTGAAATGAGAGAAAGAATACTAGAGGCTATTTATAAAAAAATAGAAGAAAATCCAAATGATAATAGATTAACAAGGCAAATAACACTTCTTTCAAAATCTAATATTTGCACAATAGACTCATTCTGTTTGGATGTTGTAAAGAATAATTTCTATGAAATAGGGATATCACCTAATTTTAGAATAGCGGATACAACAGAACTAGAATTGTTAAAACAAGAAACAATAGAAGAACTATTTGAAGAAAAATATGCTGAAAGCAATAAAGATTTTATACAATTATTAGAAACTTATTCAGGATATTTATCAGATGATAATTTAAAAGAACTAGTATTAAATATATATAACTTCATACAAAGTAGTCCTTTTCCAAATGATTGGTTAAATCAAAGAGTAGAAATGTTTAATTTAGATGCAAAATCAGACTTTATTAATAGTGAATGGGGAAAGATTATTGTTGATAATCTAAAAGATAATGCACTAGACTGTAAAATTAGATTGGAAAATATATTAAAAGGACTAGAAAAATTTGAAGAATTAGATAAATTCTCCAGAGTAATAAGAAATGATATTAATATCATGGACTTAATATTAAAAGCAACTAAGTGGAATGAATTATATAGTATTGTAAATGAAAATACTTTTGAAAAATGGCCAGTAGACAAAAAAGTAACATTAGAAGAAAAAAATATAGCAAAAGATAAAAGAGATAAAATAAAAAAACAATATACCAAGGAAACTGAAATAATAAACTGTACATCAGAAGAAGCAAATGCAGATTTGATATATATGTATGATGTATTAAAAAAATTAAAAGAAATAGTATTTGAATTCGGAAAAAAGTTTAGCGATATTAAAGCAGAAAAAAATATCGTAGATTTTAATGATGTAGAGCACTTTGCATTAAACATATTATTAAAAAAAGATGAAAATAATGAATACAAACCAACAGAAGTAGCAAAAAGATATGCAAAAAAGTTTAATGAAATAGCAATAGATGAATATCAAGATTCAAACTTAGTACAAGAATATATATTAAAAAGTATATCAAATGGAAAAAATATGTTTATGGTTGGAGATGTCAAACAAAGCATATATAAGTTTAGACAAGCTAGACCAGAACTTTTTTTGCATAAGTATAAAGAATACAAATTAGAAGAAGATATTGAAGAAGATAACAATTGTAAAGGAATAAAAATACAATTATTTAAAAACTTCAGAAGTAGAAAGAACATACTAGATACAACAAATATAATCTTTGAAAATATAATGTCAACTAAACTTGGAGATATAGACTACAATGAAAATGAATACTTAAATTTGGGTGCGAATTTTGAAGAAATAGAACAAGAAATAGTGGCAGATAACACAAAAGTATATGTAATAGAAAATAAAGAAAATGAAGATGAAGAAATATTAGAAGAACCTATAGAGAATATAGAATTAGAATCAAAATTTGTGGCAATGAAAATAAAAGAAATAATAGATTCTAAAAAACTGGTATATGATAAAAAAGAAGGTTATAGACCAGTTACATATAAAGATATAGTAATATTGTTAAGAGCAACAAAAGAAAGGGCAAATATATTTGAAAAAGAAATATCAAACTTAGGAATGCCAGTATTTAGTGATACATCAGCAGAATATTTAGAATCAATAGAAATACAAACAATAATGAGTTTATTAAAAATAATAGATAATCCTATGCAAGATATACCACTTGTAACAGTATTAAGAAGTTATATTGGTGAATTTTCAGATAATGAATTGATAGAAATAAGAGTAAATACAAACCAACATCAAACATTTTATGAATCAATGAAACAGTACGATAAAAATATAATGTTAAAAAATAAAATAGAAATGTTTTTTGAAAAAATAAAAGGATGGCAAAAAGAAAATGAATACTTAGATTTAGATGAACTAATATGGAAAATATATGAAGACACAGGATATTATAATTATGTTGGACTAATGCCAAATGGTTTATTAAAACAAGCAAATCTAAAATCATTATTTGAAAAGGCTAAACAATATGAAAAAGCAAGCTTTAAAGGATTATATAATTTCATAAATTTTATAGACAGACTAAAAACATCAAGTGGAGATTTATCATCTGCAAAACTAATAGGAGAAAATGAAAATGTAATAAGAATAATGAGTATTCATAAGAGTAAAGGATTAGAATTCCCAGTAGTATTTTTGAGTGGAAGCAATAAAAAATTTAATATGCAAGATTTGAATTCTAATATACTATTACATCAAAATTTAGGAATAGGAGTAAACTATATAGATTCAAAAAGGAAGTTGCAATATACAACACTATCAAAAGAAGCAATAAAAATATTATCAAAAACAGAATTGCTATCAGAAGAAATGAGAGTACTATATGTAGCACTTACAAGAGCAAAAGAACAATTAATAATAACTGGTGTATCAAAAGACTTTGAAAAAGAAATAAAAGAAAAAGAAGAAATGCTAGATTTATATAAAGAAGAAAACATCAATAGAAATATATTAAAAAAATATAAATCTTATCTAGATTGGATAGAACTAGTATCACTAAAAGAACAAGAAAATTCAGTAATAGAAATAGAAAAAATCGAAAAAAATAGTTTGCTAAATATTGACAAAGAAGATAAAAATGGAAAAGGATTAAAAGAGCTAAATGAAAAAATTAAGAATACAAAAAATGAAAATTTAGAGAATATAATAAAAAAAATAGAATGGAAATACAAAGATATAAATGCAAGTAAAATAGAATCAAAAACATCAGTAAGTAAAATAAAAAGAAAAGAAAATATTAGTTATGATTTAGTAAATATAAACACACCAAATTTTCTTAAAGAAGATGAAAAGGTATCATCAGCAAGAAAAGGAACAATAACGCATCTATGTTTACAAAAATTAAATGAAAAAGAAAAATATACAGAAGAAAAAATAAATCAGATATTAGAAGGGCTAGTATTAAAAAACATTATAACGATAAAAGAAAAAGAAACCATAAATGTCACACAAATATATAATTTTACAAAATCAACAATATGGAAGGAACTAGAACAAGCGAAGCTAGTAGAAAAAGAAAAAACTTTTTATATAAACATACCAGCAAATGAAATATATAAAAATGATGTAAAAGAAAACATATTGGTACAAGGAATAATAGATTTGTATTATATAAATGAAAAAGACGAATTAATCTTAGTAGACTACAAAACAGACTATGTAAAAGAAGAAAAAGAACTAATAGAAAAATATAAAGTACAATTAGAATTATATAAAAAAGCACTAGAAGAATCACTAGATAGAAAAGTAGAAAAAATATACATATACTCAACACAACTAAACAAAGCAATAGAAATATAAAAAGGAAAAATAACAGAAAATAAACATTGACACAAAATACAGAAAATGATATAAAATGTATGACAAAACTATAATTAGGCGGTTATAAAAATAATGAATATTAAACAATGTATGTAGGGCGTACGACTCTACTATGTACACTGTTAACTGTAACAAACAATGTAGGGGCGGACGATCCTGTCCGCCCGTTTATAAAAGATAATGAATAATTAAAAATGAATATTGAATAATGAATAATATCTGTAGGGGTTGGTCTTGACCAATCAATTGGGCGAGTCAAGACTCGCCCCTACAATGAATTTATATATTCAAAAACATTTTAAATAAAAAAGAAAGGAAAAAGAAATAATATGAAAAAAGATTTAAGAAATAGCATAAGGAATCTAAAAAGAAATAAAGATTATGTAGGGGCGGACGACCCTGTCTGCCCGATACCAAAAAGGAATACCCAAAGAGGAATTACCCTTGTTGCACTTATAATAACAATAATAGTTCTATTAATCTTGGCAATGGTAAGTATAAAAATAGCGATAGATGGAGGACTAATAACAAAAGCAAAAGATGCAAAAGACACACATACAATAGGAGCAGAAAAAGAAGCAATACAATTAGGATATGCATCATATCAAATAGACTTAGCAAAAAAAAGTTCAGCAACATTGTATGTAGAAGGAAGTTCTTTTATAACACCAACATCAGATGGAGGATGGGATATAGCATTCAAAGTAAATAACTACCATCTAGATAAGAATGGAAATATAACAGAAGGAAATGGACAAGATACAAACGTACCAACAGAAGACTTAGAATATTTAAAAAAAGAACTACTAGGAGAGGACGGAAAAGGAAAGCAGGTATCTGATATTGCAACTTCCAGTGGGTCATGGTATTACTATAATACTATAGAATTTAATGATAAAAATATAAAATCATTAAATGTGTGCGATTCTGGGTATAATGATAACAGTTTGGTAATAGAATATAATGATTCTGTTTATATTTTGAAGTTTTCCCATTATCCTGTTACAGAATCTTTAAAATTTATATATAAAAAGAATAAAGACAGTAAAGAAGGAAAAAAAGTAGATTATAGTTATGATGATACAGAAGCAAATAAAAAAGAGTGGACTGTATTGTACGATTATGGTGATACACTAGAGATAGTTAGTCCAGAGGCAATTGGAGAATTAGCATTAGGAAAAGATGATGCTCAAGCACAGGGAAATGATGATATTGAAAAAACAATATATTCATATAATCATGCAATAGAAAGAATAAATAATTACACGGCAAGTCTAGTGACGAACCCTAATAAAATATCTGTGAGAAGTGTAGGAAGTAATCCAAGTAATCCAAATAACAGAAATGAAATAAAATATGATTGGGATGGACATGAGTCAGCAAATGGCTTTTTTGAAGGAACGGATAATAATAGAGAATATGATATAGCTAGAATGTCATATTTTAATATTGCTGGAGCTAATAAAAGATATTGGAGTGCATCTAGAAAATTACAGAATTTAAACGAAATAATTGTTTACACTTATGAAACTAATGGACTTGGAAACGGTGATACTTTTCTAGCATATGGCAGCAAGGAGAATAGAAAAAACTTTACACAAAGCTATGCAGTACGTCCAGTTGTTAAAGTTAATGCCTCATCAGTACAAATTAAAGATTAAAACTAAAAGCAGAAATGTTTATTCATTTCTGCTTTTGAATTAAAATAAAACATAAAGTTTACATTTCTTTAAAAATATAGTATAATTCATATATATTATAAATAGGAGAAATTATATGAAGAGATTGAAAACATTTTTATTATATGCATTAGCAATAGCCGCATTTTGGTTCTTATCAGATTTTTTAATATATATGGCTATAAATGGAACATATCAACACATAGATGCACAAGTATTATCAGAAAGCCCTGTTATAAATGTACCAGATAGTAAAGCAACATATGTTAATGGATATGTTAAAGGAAACATATATAATAACACAGGGACAACAATTAGTAAAAAATACATAAAAATAGATTTATATTCTCCAAGAGATGTAAATTTAGGAACTAAATATGTTGAAATAGAGAATCTAGAAAATGGGCAAACTAAAGATTTTGAAATGTGGTTTAAATATACTGATGTAGAATACTGCAAAATAAGTATTGAAGATGATACAAATGGAGCAACAGAAGAACAATTTATGTCAGATGAAACGAAGTTTTATTTGATTATAGGAACATTAGCATTCTTGTATTTTATATAAAATAAAAAAATCTAATAAATTAATAAAACTTACTTGCTATTTTGATAAATATGTAATATAATTGTAACGAATTTGTAACAACTTAGAAACAATTCGTTACATTTTTTATTTAGAAAGGGAGTTACGAGATTATGTTTTTCTTTGGACAAGATATAGGAATAGATTTAGGAACTGCTACAGTAATAGCATATATAAAAGGAAAAGGGATAGTTTTAAGAGAACCATCAGTAGTTGCAGTTGACAATAACACAGGAGACGTTTTAGCAGTTGGACAAGAAGCTAGAAGAATGTTGGGAAGAACACCTGGAAACATAATTGCAACAAGACCTTTAAAAGATGGAGTAATATCAGATTACACAGTAACAGAAAAAATGTTAAAATATTTCATAAATAAAATAGGTGGAAAATCTATATTTGCACCTAGAATAATGATATGTATACCATCTCAAGTAACAGAAGTAGAAAAAAAAGCTGTAATAGATGCTGCATCACAAGCAGGGGCAAGAAAAGTATATCTAATAGAAGAACCAATAGCAGCAGCTATAGGAGCAGGAATAGATATATCAAAACCATGTGGAAATATGATAGTAGATATTGGTGGAGGAACAACAGATATAGCAGTAATATCATTAGGTGGATCAGTTGTAAGTACATCAATAAAAGTAGCAGGAGATAAATTTGACGAAGCAGTTGTTAAATATATAAAGAAAAAACATAATGTTATTATAGGAGATAGAACAGCAGAAGAATTAAAGGTAAATATAGGATGTGTTTACCCTAAGATTCAAGATGTTGAAATGGATATAAGAGGTAGAGATTTAGGAACAGGACTACCAAAAACACTTACAATATCATCAAGTGAAATGATGGAAGCGTTAATAGAACCAGCAATGATGATAGTTGATGCAGTACATAGTGTGTTAGAGAAAACACCACCAGAACTTGCAGCAGACATCAGTGATAAAGGAATATATATGACAGGTGGAGGAAGCCTACTTGATGGCTTAGACAAACTATTAAAAGAAAAAACAGGAATAAATGTTATGATAGCACAAGATACAGTATCATGTGTGGC
>OIYG01000319.1_pt1 | contig 50027 bp, 49 predicted proteins | sample 1587861 | NCBI WGS metagenome assembly OIYG01 (sample SAMN03283272) | human gut metagenome | biome: human-associated habitat; material: feces | host: Homo sapiens | place: Peru | collected 2012
TAAGAATATCAGTGCAGAACGTATTCAGACAGAACTGGTGAAACTTCTGACATCTCCACATCCGGAGCGTATTCAGGATGCCTGTGAACTTGGAATTACAAAGGTGGTCCTTCCGGAATGGGATGCCATGGTAGGAGTAAATCAGAATACAATACATCACAAGTACGATGTGGCAGAACATACACTTCATACATTAAAACATGTGAAGAGAGATAAATACCTTCGTCTTACAATGTTGTTCCATGATATGGGAAAACCGGCAATGAAGACAACAGATGAGAAAGGAAACGATCATTTCAAAGGACATGCACTGGAAAGTGAGAAAATTGCCCGTACAGTTTTGAAACGGTTGAAATTTGACAATGAGACGATCCGCATTGTAACGAAGCTGGTCTGCTATCATGATTATCGGATGGAAGCAACACCGGCGAATGTACGTCGTGCAATGAACCGGATCGGTGTCGAATTATTCCCATACTATCTCGCAGTGCGTCTTGCAGATGCAAAATCACAGAGCACTTACATGAGAAGGGAAAAGATTGAAAATATCGTAGAGATAAGAAATCTTTACAAACAGATCCTGATGGAGAATCAGTGCGTGACTCTTCGACAGCTTGCAGTGAGCGGAAGAGAACTGATGGAACTGGGGATGAAGCCGGGGCGCGAACTCGGTGCAATGCTCAGTGAACTGCTGGAATATGTGCTGGATGATCCGGAACGGAACACGAAAGAGAATCTCTGTAAGTACGTGAGAGAAAAAATCGAAAAAGAAAAGTAGAAAATACCGGAAGAAAAAGAGAATACTCAGGTTGTCCCTTTCATACATTAGAAAGAAATCGTAACAATCCAGGTCAATGGGACAGGGGGCAGCCATGAGAGAATATGAGATGGAAGTACTGGAAAAGTACGAACTTGAAGTGAATAGCACCCGGCGGATCAGAGGTGCGTTTTATTGCGATACAAAAGAAGGGACGATGCTTCTGAAAGAGACAAAGATCTCAGAGAGGCGCGTCCCTTTATTGTATCTTATTTTAAACCGTTTAGAAAAGCAGGGATATCTGGTGGATACACCTGTGTTCAGTAAGGAAGGAAATCTGGTACAGAATTCCAGAGATGGAACAAGATATTTGATGAAAAAATGGTATCCGGGGGAAGAGTGCAATCTGAAGAGAGAGGAAGATATTTTTCGGGCAGCGAGAAAACTGGGAGAACTGCACCTGGGATTTCAGTGGTATGAGCCGGACTTGCAGGAGAAAGAAATGTTTCAGAAATTCCGGCGGGAAGAAGTGCAGGAGATTCCACAGAATATCTCGCAGAATATCTCGCAGAATATAGAGCAGTCCGTTCGTGAAGAAAAGGAAATTGACTGGACACAGTTGTCACCATTGTTAAGCAAAAATCCACTGGAAGAAATGAAACGTCGTAACAGGGAAATGAAAAAAGTGCGGTCATTTATCAGAAAACGGGTTGCAAAAAATGAATTCGAAGCCTATTACCTGAAGCATTATGAAGAAATTGCAGGGCAGGCAGAAAAGGTGACAGAGCAGATGGAGCGGTCTGGCAGCCAGGAGTTATATGAAAGAAGTATACGAGAAAGAAAAATGCTGCATGGAGATTATAATTATCATAATGTCATGATCCTTCCGGAAAATGAGGTGATAACAAACTTTGAACGGATGCGAATCGGAATACAAATAGATGATCTGTATTACTTTTTGAGAAAAGTAATGGAAAAATACCATTGGAAACAAAAAACAGGACAAAATATATTGGAAGCATATGAAAGTGTACGGCAATTAAATTCAGATGAAAGGGAATATCTCTGCCTTCGCCTGGCCTATCCGGAAAAGTTCTGGAAGACTGCAAGTGCTTATTCCAGATCGAATAAAGCGTGGCTCCCGGAAAAGAGTGTAGAGAAGCTGCAGACAGCAGTAGAACAGGCGAAGGAGAAAGAAGTATTTTTGAGAGAGATTTTCGGATAAAAAAGGTCCACAAACCGCGGAAAATGTGGATTTGTCTTGACAAACAACAGGGAAACCGTTATAACAGTACATAAGGGTTTGAGCCAAGTTATCGTGCAGACTTGCGACCTGAATAAATAAAACTAGGAATAGAATTGTATTTGAGTACAATAAAGGAGGACATAATCCATGAACAAAACAGAATTTATTGCAGCAGTAGCTGAAAAGGCAGAGATTTCCAAGAAAGATTCCGAGAAAGCATTAAAGGCATTTGTTGACGTTGTAACAGAGCAGCTGAAAGCCGGAGATAAAGTACAGCTTGTTGGATTTGGTACATTTGAAGTGAGCGAGAGAGCAGCAAGAGAAGGAAGAAACCCACAGACAGGAAAAACTATGACAATTGCAGCTTGCAAGGCTCCTAAATTCAAAGCTGGAAAAGCATTAAAGGACGCAATCAACTAGTTCAGGGGATTTTGTAGAAGAATATATGAGACTGGATAAGTTTTTAAAAGTCTCCCGTCTGATCAAGCGAAGAACTGTTGCAAACGAAGCCTGTGATGCAGGACGTGTGCTGGTGAATGGAAAGACGGCGAAAGCATCTGTGAAGGTAAAGCCGGGAGATGTGATCGAGATTCAGTTTGGAACGAGAACCGTTAAGGTTGAGGTTCTTGAACTGCAGGAGACAACAAAAAAAGAAGAAGCAAAGGACTTGTTCAAATACCTGTAAAGTCTGTTAGACGACAGGAATGTATAAGTCGATCAATGGTTATTGTTTTCAGTAATCTTAGAAAGGCAGGGAATATTTTACAAAGTGAGATATTCCCTGTCTTTTTGTGTATTACATGATAAGATAATGGAGCATTTTAAAACGCGCACCTATAAAACCCTTATCTGCCAGGAATAAGTATAAAAGCTCTGACATATATATAGAAAAGTACAGGGAAGCGTTATCTGGTTCCGGTAATATACTGTGGGGGATGCCAGAGAAGAGGGAGGTGCAGCGGATGGAGGAACAGCAAAAGCCTGTAAAGGCTCATAAGCTGGTGGTTAATAATCGGAAGACAAGTATGGTGACAGGTGTTCTGGATGTGCTGTCTTTTGATCTGAATGAGATTCTTCTGGAAACAGAGCAGGGAATGTTGTTAGTGAAAGGAACAGACTTGCATGTGAACCGCCTCAGTGTGGAAAAGGGAGAAGTAGATTTGTCGGGAACAATAGACAGTGTTTCATATTCTAATATTTCACAGGCAAAGAAACAGGAAGAAAGCTTTTGGACAAAGATGTTCAAGTGAGGCAGAAAGAAGATGTTAAACATAAAAAATGAACTGCTTGTTTTCTTCTGTGCCTGTCTTACAGGTGTGAATGTCCGGGCTGGGTACGAGATCCTGATTTTTTTAAGGAAAATGATAATACATAATAATCTGGTGAAAGGAATTGAGGATCTGTTCTACTGGATATTCATGAGCGCATATATTTTCTCACAGATATATGCAACTACGTATGGTAGTATCAGATGGTATTTTCTACTAGGTCTTGTGTTTGGCGTTGCCGTTATTCAGAGGCTGATTTCATCTGGAGAAAAAATACACAAAAAAACAAGGAAAAACCTTGAAAATATTAGAAAAAACAGATAGAATATTGATAATTGGGAAGTTTATAGGGGGACTCTGTCAGTGAAGGCAGGATTGATTTCCCGGTAACGTTAAGAGTGTATTATTTTAGGGTGAATTTTAGATGGCAAAGAAAAAAAGAGTGACTGGACAGCGCAGCCATACAAAGCAGAGACGTCCGAGTCCGTACAAAAGAAGCGTTCTTATGATTTTGTCAGTATTGTGTCTTCTTTCCGGTGTGCTTGGAGTGAATGCAGTAAAGCTTCATGCAAAGAATACAGCGTATAAACAGCAGGAAGCAGAACTGAAGGCACAGATCAAAAGTGAGCAGGCAAGAGCAGAAGAGATCAAAGAGTACGAGCAGTATGTACAGACAGATGATTACATGAAAGAGATCGCAGAAGATAAGCTGAATCTTGTTGATCCGAATGAAATCGTATTTAAACCAATCAAGTGAATAGTAACCGAATCTGCAAAGTCAGTGAGAGACGGATACAGAATTTTACGAAAGATAACTCCGGGAGAGAAAGTTCTCCTGGAGTTTTTCTTTTACGCGAACAACGAGCCAAAGTCCGTGCCTGCACGAGACCTTGGCGACTGTCGCGATAACTTGAGAAACTCGCGGAGTGTGTTTCTCACAGTTGAGTAACGAGGGGGGATGGAAATGGAAAATGGACAGGTATTACATAGTAGTCCATATGTGGAACAGATTGATAAGTTTGCAGTTTCATTAAAACAGTTAGCGAAAACATTTTTGAAATTAGAAGAAAAAAAGCAGACGTTTTCAGAAGAAGAGATTGATGAAATGTTTGCCTGTGTAAGAGAAGAAGTGTGTGAAAAATGTGAGAAAAACAGTTGGTGCTGGGGCGAAAACTATATTCAGATGTATCAGATGGGATACGAGATTCTTGCAGCAGTAGATCAGTATGGGAATGAACTGGATACAGAGACAAAAAGAAAACTGATGCAGCGCTGCATTATGGCTCCGAGGTTTTATCGGGGGATGCTTGACAGTTTTCACGAAGCAAGACAAAATATGATCTGGATCAATCGTATCGCACGAAGCCGGGAAGGATGTGCAGCCCAGCTTGATCTATTTGCAGATATGCTGCAAAATGTGGCGAAAAATCTGGAAGACAGCATATTTACAGATGAAAGACTGGGGAAACGGATCCTGTCTCAATTAAAAAGGAAAGGAATACGTGTACTTTCCATGCATTTTCTGGTGAATGGAGAAGGAAAATATGAATTGCATCTGACGATGCGTACCTGGAAAGCGGAAAAGATTCCAGTAAAAAGTCTGGCAGGGACTCTGAGTAATCTGACAGGAAGAAGATTGATTCCGGGAAAAGAAGGGACACAGCTGATCGGAGCGGATTATACAACAGTGGTCTTCCGAGAAGGACCATCCTATTACACAATGTCCGGAATAGCAAGGATCGGAAAAGGCTGCAGTGATATTTCAGGGGACAGTTTCACGATGATGGATCTTCCGGGTGGTAAAAGGGGAGTTGCGTTGTCAGATGGTATGGGATGTGGGCAGGCTGCCTGCCGGGAGAGCACACTTGTGATAGAACTTCTTGAAGAACTTCTGGAAGCAGGTTTCCCGGAAAAGACTGCAATCCAGATGATCAATACAACACTGGTCTGCGGAAGAGAAGAAATCCATTACTCTACGATCGACCTTACAGTGTTTGATCTGTATACAGGGGAATGCGAATTGATCAAGGCAGGTGCATCCTCAACTTTTATCCGAAGAAAGGACCAGATCGAGCATCTGACATCGACAAGCCTTCCGATCGGGGTGATGAATTCACTTGAAATAGATTCAGTGAAACGGCAGTTGACGGATGGGACGTATGTGATCATGCTGACAGATGGAGTGCTGGATGCACTTCCGGTAGGAGAACAGGACTTTCTTCTTGAAACAATCATAAAAGGGACGGAAATACGAAACCCAAAGGAACTGGCCAGACACATTTTACAGCAGGTACTTAACTGGACAGGAAAAGAACCGGAGGATGATATGTCAGTTTTGGTTGCAGCTTTGTGGAAATGCAGAAAGTAGTCATTGACATAGAAGTAACCGTTAACGTATAGTTGAGATATGATGGATAAAAGATTAGAAAAAATTGAAAACTATATCAGACAATATCATATGATAGAAAAAGGAGACAGGATTGTCATAGGTGTATCGGGTGGCGCAGATTCTGTGTGCCTGCTGATGGCACTTTGTTCATTGCAGGAAAAGCTGGGATTCCAGGTGCTTGTCTGCCATGTGAATCATGAACTGCGCGGGGAGGAGGCTGCACAGGATGAGGCATATGTGGAAATGCTTTGTCATAAAATGCAGGTTCCTTTTTTTGCATTTCATGAAAATGTGGAATTAATTGCAAAAAAGCGGAAAGAATCATTGGAGGAAGCAGGCAGATATGTGCGAAGACAGGCATTTGAACAACTCTGTAAAGAGCAGGGAGGCACAAAGATCGCAACAGCACATCATAGTAATGATAATGCAGAAACAATGCTTCTTAACATGGCAAGAGGAACCGGGCTTCGTGGATTATGTGGGATAAGACCTGTGTATGGAAAATGGATCCGTCCACTTCTGGAATTATCTAGAGAAGAGATTGAACAGTGGTTGAAAGATTGTGGAATCAGATATTGCGTTGACGAAACGAATCAGGAAGATGAATACACAAGGAACCGGATCCGTCATCATATCATTCCGGTATTAGAAGAACAGGTTAATACAAGGACGGTAGAACATTTTGTGAAGCTCAGTGAACAGGCAGAAGAAATCTATGAATATCTGGAAAAACAGACAGATCAGGCATGGAATATCTGTGCAGAACAGACAGACGGACTTCAAAGCAGGAAAGAAATATTTCTCAAGGCAGAAGAAATGAAATACCTTGATTCTGTGATAAAGAAATTACTGATCCAAAGATCAGTAAGTGAAGTGGCAGGGGCACAGAAAGATATTGAAAGCAGGCATATCCTGGCGGTACTGCAACTGTTTGAACGGCAGACTGGACGACAGATCGATCTTCCATATAGTATTACAGCCAAAAGAATGTATGAGGGAGTTCTGCTTGCAAAAGATGATAAGAAAGTCACATCTGTACATCAGAAAGAAAAAAGAAAAGAAGAGAGTGATTCTGTTCTGTGGCTTCAGATTCCGGGAGAAACACAGATTCCGGGAACAAATTTGAAAATCTGCTGTACGATCAGCGATGAAAATGAGAAGAATTCAGCAAAAGAGATACCACAAAAAAGCTACACGAAATGCTTTGATTATGATATAATAAAAAGCAGTCTCTGTGTGAGATACAGACAACCCGGAGATTATTTTACAATTGACGGGGAAGGAAAGAAAAAGAAGCTGAAAAGTTACTTTATTGATGAGAAGATTCCGAAAGAAGAACGGGACAGACAGCTTCTGATCGCAGAGGAAAGCCACATCGTATGGATTCCAGGCAGAAGGATGAGTTCGTACTACCAGGTGGGAGACCAGACGAAAAAGATTCTTAAGATAAAGATTATGGAGGAATAGAACAATGGCTGAGAAGATTAAAGTGTTAATTTCAGAGGAAGAAGTAGATGCAAGAATCCGTGAACTCGGAGAAAAGATCAGTAAAGAGTATGAAGGAAAGCAGATCCATCTGATCTGTGTTCTGAAAGGTGGAGTATTCTTTATGTGCGAACTTGCAAAGAGAATCACAGTTCCGGTATCTATGGACTTTATGTGTGTTGGAAGCTATGGAGACGGAACAAAGTCCAGTGGTGTTGTAAGACTTGCGAAGGATCTGGATGAGTCTATTGAGAATAAGGAAGTATTGATCGTGGAGGATATCATTGACTCCGGTAATACACTGTATTATCTGATGGACGTACTTCGTCAGAGAAAACCGGCAAGTCTCCGTCTGTGCACATTGCTTGATAAACCAGACCGCCGCGTGAAAGATGTGCATGTAGACTGGACAGGATTTGAGATTCCGGATGAGTTCGTAGTTGGATACGGACTGGATTATGCACAGAAGTATAGAAATCTTCCATACATCGGAGTAGTAGAAGTCGCAGAATAGAAAGGAAGCAATAATAAATTGAATAATGACAGAAAAAGCAGAGGTCTGAGTGGGGCAACGATCATCAGTTTTGTTGTGATCCTTGTTGTGGTTCTGTGGATGGCGAACCAGCTTCAGATGCATCAGCAGGAGATGACATATACCTCCTTTGTCTCTGCAGTACAGGAAAAAAATGTTTCTGATGTTTACATTAATCAGAACAGTGCAGTTCCGACAGGAACCGTTTCTGTTACATTGAAAGATGATGGTAATACAAGGAAAGTGAATGTGTCAGATGTTGAGCAGGTAGAGAAGCTTCTGACAGAGAATCAGGTGGAGTACAGACTTTCGGATGTACCGAAGGATTCCATGTTGACAACAGTTGTAGTCCCGATGCTGATCACACTTGGCGGCGTATTCCTGATCTTCTTTCTGATGAGCCGTCAGAATGGCGGGGGGAATTCTAAGGCGATGAACTTTGGAAAGAGCCGCGCAAAGATGAGTACGAAGAATGAAATCAAGGTTACATTTCAGGATGTTGCAGGACTAAGAGAAGAGAAGGAAGAACTGGAAGAAATCGTAGATTTTCTGAAAACACCGAAGAAATACATCCAGGTTGGAGCACGTATCCCGAAAGGTGTTCTTTTAGAAGGACCTCCGGGAACCGGTAAGACACTTCTTGCAAAGGCTGTAGCCGGTGAGGCAGGAGTACCGTTTTTCAGTATTTCAGGTTCAGATTTTGTTGAGATGTTTGTCGGTGTGGGAGCTTCCCGTGTCCGTGATCTGTTCCAGGATGCGAAGAAGAACGCACCATGTATCATATTTATTGATGAGATCGATGCAGTTGCAAGACGCCGTGGAAGCGGTCTTGGAGGTGGACATGATGAGCGTGAGCAGACCCTGAACCAGCTCCTTGTAGAGATGGATGGGTTTGGTGTAAATGAAGGCATTATCGTAATGGCAGCGACAAACCGTAAGGATATTCTGGATCCTGCAATTTTAAGACCGGGAAGATTTGACCGTGATGTTATTGTCGGACGTCCGGATGTAGGCGGAAGAGAAGAGATCCTGAAAGTTCATGCGAGAAATAAGCCGCTTGGAGATGATGTGGATCTGAAGCAGATTGCCCAGACAACGGCAGGATTTTCAGGAGCAGATCTTGAGAATCTTCTCAATGAGGCTGCAATTCTGGCAGCGAAGGAGAACCGGGTGTACATTCAGCAGTCTGATATCCGTCACGCATTTGTGAAGGTCGGAATCGGTCCGGAGAAGAAGAGCCGTATCGTTTCTGAGAAGGAACGCAGGATCACAGCTTATCATGAAGCCGGACACGCAATCCTGTTCCATCTGCTTCCGGATGTGGGACCGGTTTACAGCGTATCTATCATTCCGACAGGCGGAGCCGGCGGATATACGATGCCGCTTCCGGAGAAGGATGATATGTTCAATACAAAGGGACATATGCTTCAGGAAATCACAGTTTCTCTCGGAGGACGTGTTGCTGAGGAAGAGATTTTTGATGATATCACAACGGGAGCTTCCCAGGATATCAAGCAGGCAACAGCAATTGCCAAATCAATGATCACGAAGTTCGGTATGTCTGAAAGACTGGGGCTGATCAATTATGATAATGACAGCGATGAAGTATTCATTGGACGTGATTTCGGTCATACATCGAGAGGGTATGGCGAAAAAGTGGCCGGAACGATCGATGAAGAAGTGAAACGTATTATTGATGAGTGTTATCTGAAAGCACGTGCACTTATTCAGGAGTATCATCCGGTACTCGAGAAGTGTGCACAACTGCTCCTTGAGAAGGAAAAGATAACAAGAAGTGAATTCGAAGCACTGTTTGCAGACAGTGAGGTTGAAGGATAATAGTCAGTATATTGATTATATGTATTTAGGATAAGATACCCTCTGCCGGCGGGCAATCCCGTGTTGGCCGGGGGTATTTTGGTTCTATTTTAAAATAGTTTTAAGAATTGAGTTAAAGGAGGCTAAACAGGTGAATAGAGAAGCACTGTTTTGTGACGGTACAGGTGATTATGTCTGTCCGGCAGAGCCTGAGATAAATGAAAAAGTAGTGTTACGATTTCGTACGGCACACAATGATGTTGATGAAGTGAAGCTTCACATCGGAGAACAGGAGTATCCTATGTGGAAGACATGTACGAATGGTGAATTTGACTTTTACGAGATCGAGTATCAGCTTGGAGAAGATATCTTAAGATATTGTTTCGAGATCAAGCAGGGAGCGGAGATCTGTTTTTATAGTAGGTATGGTATAACTGAGCGGAAAGAAAACTATTATGACTTTATTATTTCGCCGGGATTTAAGACACCCGAGTGGGCGAAAGGTGCTGTGATGTACCAGATCTTTGTCGATCGCTTTTATAATGGAGATCCGACAAATGATGTGGAGGATAACGAATATATTTATATTGGGGCACCAAGCCGCAAGGTAAAGGATTGGAATCAGGCACCGGAAGCAATGGATATCCGTAATTTTTACGGCGGAGATTTACAGGGTGTTTTAGATAAGCTGGATTATCTGCAGGATCTTGGGGTTGAAGTTATTTATTTCAATCCATTGTTTGTTTCTCCGTCGAATCATAAGTATGATATTCAGGATTATGATTACATAGATCCGCATTACGGTAAGATTGTTGTGGATGACGGAGAAGTGCTTCCGGCAGGTGCAAGGGATAATATCCATGCGACAAAGTATCAGCAGCGCACAGGAGATATCCGTAACCTGGAGGCAAGTAACCAGCTTTTTGTCAAACTGGTAGAAGAGATGCATAAGCGCGGAATGCGTGTGATTCTGGATGGTGTATTCAATCATTGTGGCTCTTTTAACAAATGGATGGACAGAGAACGCATCTATGAGCCACAGCCGGATTATCCGAAGGGAGCGTATGTGAGTAAAGAAAGTCCATATAACAGCTTTTTCCTGTTCCATGATGCGAGAAATGAACTCTGGCCTTATAACGGAACATATGATGGCTGGTGGGGACATGATACACTGCCAAAGCTCGATTATGAGGATTCTCCACAGCTTGAGCAGTACATTATGGATATCGGAAGAAAATGGGTATCACCGCCGTATAACGTAGACGGATGGCGTCTTGATGTTGCAGCGGACCTTGGATTCAGTAATGAATACAACCATATCTTCTGGAAGAGATTCCGAAAAGAAGTTAAGGATGCAAATCCAGATGCAATTATATTGGCAGAACATTATGGAGATCCGCAGGAATGGCTTCAGGGAGATGAGTGGGACAGCGTTATGAATTATGACGCATTTATGGAACCACTGACCTGGTTTTTGACCGGTATGGAGAAGCATAGTGATGAATACCGTCCGGATCTGTGTGGAAATGCGGATAACTTTGTCGGAGCAATGCGCCATTTTATGGCAAGTATGCTGACACCATCTCTTCAGGTGGCAATGAATGAACTTTCAAACCATGACCATTCTCGCTTCCTGACACGTACGAACCACAAGGCAGGACGTGTGGCACAGCTTGGAACAGAAGCAGCTGAAAAGGATGTGAATAAGGCAATCTTACGAGAAGCGGTTATTATGCAGATGACCTGGATCGGTGCGCCAACGATTTATTATGGTGATGAGGCAGGACTTTGTGGATTCACAGACCCGGATAACCGGAGAACTTTCCCATGGGGAAACGAAGACAAGGAACTTCAGGCATTCCACAAAGAAGTGATCCGTATCCACAAGGAAGAGAAGCCGTTGAAAAAGGGTTCTATCAAGCTACTGACGTCTGATGAAAATCTGCTGGCCTATGGAAGATTTGAGGCGGATGAACAGGTTGTAGTCGTTGTGAATAACAGTGACGAACTTCGTACAGTGACCGTACCGGTATGGTATGCGGGGGTAGAGATGGAAGGACGGATGAAACGACTGATCTATTCTTATGAAAACGGTTATACGACAGAATATGACGAGTATATCGTACAAGATGGAGAGATTGTCCTGAATATGGGATCTCATTCTGCGATCGTGCTGAAGCCGGCGGAAGCACTGAGATTGATGCCGTAGGGGAAATGAAACGGTATCTTGCAGATAAAGAAAAAGCATTATGCGAGAATAATAAAAATACGGGGTGAGCAGTTTTAATATCTGTTCATCCCGTATTTGTTTTGATGTTGGGATCCTGGTATTATTATTTTGTCAGAACCTCTGCACCATTCTCTGTGATGAGTACCATGTACTCAATCTGAGCAGAAAGGCCGTCATCCATTGTATAAACAGTCCAGTCATTGTCCTCATCTACGAAGAAGTCAGGGCTGCCTTCGTTGATCATTGGTTCGATCGTGAACATCATACCTGGAACGAGAAGCATCTCACTTCCCTTTGGTGTCACATAGCTGACAAAAGGATCCTCATGGAATTCCAGACCGACACCGTGTCCACCGATATCCTCTACAACAGAGTATCCGTTTGCACGGGCATGTGTATTGATCGCATCTGCGATATCACCTAAATGTCCCCAAGGCTTCGCAGCCTCAAGTCCAAGCTTCACACACTCTTCTGTAACACGGACGATGCGCTCTGCACGTTCAGATACTTTTCCCATCTTGAACATACGGGATGCATCAGAAAAATATCCGTCAAGAATAGTGGATACGTCAACATTGATAATATCGCCTTCTTCCAGAATGATATTCTCATCCGGGATACCATGGCAGATCTCGTTGTTAATAGAAGTACACACGCTCTTAGGGAATCCCTGATAATTGAGCGGAGCCGGGATACCACCGTGTTCTTTTGTGAAACGATATACGATGTCATCGATCTCCTGTGTGCTCATTCCAATGTGGATCTGTCTTGCAACTTCATCCAGGATCGCTGTATTAAGTTCAGCACTTTTTCTGATCTTTTCAATCTGGAATGGAGTCTTTAAAATCTTACGTGTCGGAACAATCTCACCACGTTCAGCATGCATCATTATCTTTTCTTCAATCGGCATATGGCACTTTTTATATTTTTTGCCGCTGCCGCACCAGCACAATTCATTTCTTTCCATGATATTACCTCTTCTAAAAATCACTTATTTTCACTGTTTCTACTTATTTTATCACATAATTCGACAAAAAGATACATGTTATGCTTGCCGAGAACGTAAAAATATAGTACGATTAAGATTCAGATAGGAGTGATAATGCATATGTGGTATTGGGCGATTATGGTACTGCTGATTTTAGGAAGTATCGCACTTCTTTGCAGTACATTTATAAGTGTAAAAAAGAATAAGGCACAGGACGCAGAGCGGAGAAAGCAGTCCAAGAAAGGAAAGCGTTACAAGGCAGATCAGGGATATGATCCAGAAGAGGAAGAGGATCAGCCGCAGGGAAAGAAGAGACGCAGTTCAGGACAGAACGGTTCTGTGGATTCAGCGAAGCGTTCTTCTAAAAAGAGAAGACAGTGGAAGATTATCCTGGAAGATCTGGATACATGGCAGAAATATAGCTTTATATTCTATGATGAAGTGGGAATCGGAAGAGCAAAGAGGAATGACAATTATGAGAAGTATCTGCCACTGCATGAGGATGGAAGAGTATCCAAGCAGCACTGTGTAATCATACAGAGAGGTGACTGTTTGTATCTGATGGATGATGGTTCCAAGAATGGAACATACCTGAACGGAATCATAGTAGATTGTCCGACAGAGATTCAGAGAGAAGATGTGATTGGCGTTGGGGAGACCAGACTGGAGATTCTCAGAATCTTAAGAGAAAGTGAATAATGAAATTACAGGCAAGGAAGTCCGGCGGAAAGTCAGGACTTCTTTTTCTTTTTTGATTGTAAAATAAAGAAGCTGTGTGAAAGTAACAGTTAAGTAAGGAACATCATATAGTAGTTGTATAGCCGCCGGATTTATAAACTGCGATCAACAGGAAGGCAGACAGCAGGGGCGGCACAACTTATTGTCAGCGGGAGTGAGCAGCATGTACCAGAAATTGCCTTATTATATGGCCTATCCGATACAGACAGAATATGATGAGAGAGCGGAAAGGACAGACCTGGAGTATATGAAAAGCCTGTATCCGGATCTTCCCAAGAGAATACTGCCTTATGTCGAAGAGGAGTGTGACCGGATGGAATATACAGGCAGTGTGATGTTTGATGTTTATCCGGATAAATTACAGCTGCGTATCATGTGCAGCAGAATTTGCGAAAATGTAAAAAAACAGGAGAAAATGTTTGCCGGGGAAGAGCGGATGCTAAGAGACCTGGCGGAAGTCCTGTTGTATCAGGAAATCTACCGACGCAGGGGAGAACAAAGAAAAAGGAAACAAAAAATTTACAGTTATTGTTCATTGCCAGGAAAATCTGTGATATAATCATTCAGATTACAACGAAAGAAACGGATTCAGAAGAAGGGAACAGATACAGATGAAAAGTAATCTTATATTTATCGGTATGCCGGCTGTCGGAAAAAGTACAGTTGGTATTGTAGTAGCAAAAAGACTTGGAAAAGGTTTCATAGATTCAGATCTTCTGATTCAGGAACAAGAAGGAAAGCTTCTGCGTGAAATTATAGCAGAAGTCGGTGATGATGGGTTTTTAAAAATCGAAAATCAGGTAAATCGTGACATAAAAGCAGAAAATGCGGTTATTTCTCCGGGCGGAAGTGTTGTCTATTGCGAGGAAGCAATGAAACATTTCAAAGAAATCGGAATTGTTGTATATCTTCATGCTTCTTATCAGACAATAAAGAGGAGAATCAGGAATCCTCAAAAAAGAGGAGTTGTTTTGAAGGACGGTCAGACATTAAAAGACCTGTATGACGAGCGAAAAGTCCTTTTTGAGAAGTATGCAGATGTGACAATCAGTGAAGAGGGCTGTCAGATTGAAGAAACAATAGAAAATGTACTTAATGCTATTGAGGATTACTCTCAAAATAAAGCGTGAATATTACCGTCATAGAAAAAAGGGATTCCACAATGAAAGATTTTGTGTTATAGTTATGTATGGATTATATTGTAATTAAGGTAGATAATTCTTTTCGTATAGACAAAGACACAAGAATAAATCGTTACTGAACACAGGATCTGTGGGCAGTAACACAGAATCGGACAATTGAGGTGCAAAATGGAGCAATATATTATTAAGGGTGGTAATCCGCTGGTTGGGGAAGTTGAAATCGGCGGAGCTAAGAATGCGGCACTTGGAATTCTTGCAGCTGCAATCATGGCAGATGAACCGGTTTTGATTGAGAATCTTCCGGATGTGAATGACATTAATGTCATGCTGGAGGCAATCGAGGGAATCGGTGCAATGGTACAGAGAATCGACAGACATACAGTAAAGATCAATGGAAATACAATCGGAGATTTCAGTATTGATTATGACTACATCAAGAAGATCAGAGCGTCTTATTATTTGTTAGGTGCACTTCTTGGAAAATACAAGAGAGCAGAAGTAGCACTTCCGGGAGGATGCAATATCGGAAGCAGACCGATCGATCAGCATCTGAAAGGATTCCGTGCACTTGGAGCAGATGTAGATATTGAGTATGGTAAGATTGTCGCAGAGGCGGAAGAGCTGAAGGGAACACATCTTTATTTCGATGTTGTTACTGTAGGTGCGACGATCAACGTAATGATGGCAGCAGCTATGGCAGACGGTCTTACGATCATGGAGAACGTAGCGAAAGAGCCACATGTTGTAGATGTAGCGAACTTCCTGAACAGCATGGGAGCAAATATCCGTGGTGCAGGAACAGACGTGATCAAGATCCGTGGAGTGAAGTCCCTGCACAAGGCAGAGTACTCCATCATTCCGGATCAGATCGAAGCAGGAACATTTATGTTTGCCGCTGCAGCAACACGCGGAGATGTGACAGTACTCAATGTGATTCCGAAGCATTTAGATGCAACGATCTCCAAGCTGGTAGATATCGGATGTGAAGTGGAAGAATTTGACGATGCAGTCCGTGTAGTGGCTAAGGGGCGTCTGACAAGTACACAGGTGAAGACATTACCATATCCGGGATATCCGACAGATATGCAGCCACAGATCGGGGTTGTGCTTGCACTTGCGAAGGGAACAAGTACGATCACAGAAAGTATCTTCGAGAATCGTTTTAAATATTTAGATGAGCTGGCACGTATGGGTGCGAATATCAAAGTTGAAGGCAATTCAGCAACGATCGAGGGTGTTGAGAAATTTACGGCAGCAAGAGTCAGCGCGCCGGATCTTCGTGCAGGAGCTGCGCTTTGTATCGCAGGACTTGCAACAGAAGGAATTACGATCGTAGATGATATTGTTTATATCCAGAGAGGATACGAACGCTTTGAAGAGAAACTCAGAAGTCTGGGTGGAATCATCGAGAAAGTGTCCAGTGAAAAAGAGATTCAGAAATTCAAATTAAAAGTTGGCTAAACCGAGGTTACTGTTTACAACAAGCTGCGGCCGGCAGCGAGCCGATACAGACAGAATCCGAAGAAATATGATGTGAGAACGTATGCAGGTGTCGGAACGAAAGTTCTGATACCTGTTTTCAGTTTATGTGTCATACATATGTGTCAGGAGATATGGCGTAATGGGTGATCAGGCAGGCCGAACGAAACAGTGACGGGATATCAATAAGAAAACAGCAGGAGCAACGAACGATGAATGAATTTGAACAGGCAGAAGAACGGAGAAAAAGACAGAGAGAAGAAATCAAACAAAAGAGGATCAGACAGCTCAGACGAAGAATGACTATTTCCGGCTGTATTTTGTTATGTGTAATCATAGCGCTGGCAGCCTTTGCAGTCAATGTGGCTAAGAAAAAGAAACTGGCAGCAGAACAGAAAAAACAGCTGGAGCAGGAGATTGCACAGATGAATGAATCGCTGAATGACTGCTACAACACTTTCCTGACGGATAATGGAGTGTCAGCGGAAAAGTCGGATGTTACAGCGTTTACGAAATGGCTGGGAAAGAACTATTCTGAAGAGATGGATGATTTATTTCCGGTCTATCAGAAGAATAAAAAGATAACAGCGCAGGATATTTATGATTCCTTCGGAGCGACTTTGCATGTTCTGTCAGATACATATGAAGGAAAATTAAAGGATGAAGCTACCGCTGCGAAGAATCATATCTATGAGAAGAAGGCAGCAGAGAACGGAACCGTGCAGATTACAGCAGCAGGAGACCTCTGTCTGGAGGAAGATGGATATGTTCTCGATTATTATGATACGGTAAATGATTTGTCCAAATGCATTTCCAAGACAATTCTGGATCAGACAAATGCAGCAGATATTTTCTTCCTGAATCATGAATATTGTATCAGTGACCGTGGAACCCCGCTGGAGGATAAGTATTATGTCTTCCGTGCAAAACCGGAACGTATGACACTGTTAGAGCAGATGGGAACGGATATCGTTTCTCTTGCGAACAACCATATATATGATTATGATGCAGATGCGATGAATGACACGATTGACTTGTTGGATCAGGCAGGTATCGCCCATGTCGGAGGCGGGAAGAATCTGGATGAGGCAAAGCAGCCGACTTATTATATTATCAATGGAATCAAGATCGGATTTGTGGCAGCCTCAGAGGGAGAACAGTATAAATTCACACCGGAAGCGACAGAGTCAACAACAGGCGTTCTGACCTCTTATGATCCGACAGCGTACAATCAGCTGATTTCGGATGCATCAAAAGAATGCGACTACCTGATTGCCTATGTTCATTGGGGAACAGAAGATGAGGATATGTATAATTCAACGCAGACAGAGCACGGAAAAGAATTCCTGAAGTCAGGAGCAGATATCGTGATCGGAGGTCATCCGCATGTACTTCAGGGAATTGAATATACAGAAGATGGACCTATTGTATACAGTCTGGGCGATTTCTGGTTTAATGATGAGACAAAATATACAGGACTTCTGAATCTTGAGATTACATCAGAAGGACTGAAGCAGATGTCCTTTACACCGTGCGAGCAGAAAGACAGCCAGACACAGTATCTGAATAATGCGGAATCCCAGAGAGCACTTTTTGATCATTTGCAGGAGATTTCACCGAATATTACGATTGATGATACCGGAGTGATCACGGAATTGAAAGATGTTGATGCAGAATCATAGAAATATAAAAGTTTTATCAACTTCAGGAAACGGTATTGACATAATCAACAAGGTGTTGTATAGTCTGATACGAAACAAAATTAAATAAACGATACTTTCTCTTATTCAGAGCAGTGGAGATACAAAGGATCTAAGAAGCTGCGGCAACCCCTCGTAATAGGAAGGTGCCAACCTGAGCGAGTTATTTCGAACAATAAGAGGATTGTTAAGATAAACTGACAGTCCGCTTGATGCGGGCTGTTTTCATTTACGCGAGCAACGAGACAAAGTCCGTGCTTGCACGAGACCTTGGCGACTGCCGCGATAACTTGAGAAACCCGCGGAGCGGGTTTCTCATAGTTTACGTGAATGTAGGTAAATGAAGACAGCACAAGCGAGAGAAAGTGAGAAGTTGCTGTTAGTGCAGCAACCGGAAAGGAGAACAGATATGGAAAGAGAAAAGATTTTATTTACATCAGAATCAGTAACTGAGGGACACCCGGATAAGATGTGTGACCAGATCTCAGATGCGATCCTTGATGAACTGATGAGACAGGACCCGATGAGCCGTGTAGCATGTGAGACATGCTGTACAACAGGTCTTGTAATGGTTATGGGAGAGATTACAACAAAGGCTTATGTAGATATCCAGAAGATCGTTCGTGACACAGTTCGCGAGATCGGATACACAAGAGGAAAATATGGATTTGACGCTGATACATGTGGTGTCATCACAACACTGGATGAGCAGTCAGCAGATATCGCACTCGGAGTAGACAAGGCACTTGAGGCGAAAGAGAATAAGATGTCAGATGAAGACATCGAGGCAATCGGAGCAGGAGACCAGGGTATGATGTTCGGTTATGCTTCTGATGAGACAGAAGAGTATATGCCTTACCCGATTGCAATGGCTCATAAGCTTGCACGTCAGCTGACAAAGGTTCGTAAAGACGGAACACTTACTTACCTTCGTCCGGATGGAAAGACACAGGTTACAGTAGAGTACAACGAAGACGGTTCTGTAAAGCGTCTGGATGCAGTTGTTCTTTCTACACAGCATGACCCGGATGTGACTCAGGAGCAGATCCATGAGGATATTAAGAAATATGTATTCGATGAGATCATTCCGGCAGAACTCGTAGATGAAGAGACAAAGTTCTTCGTAAACCCGACAGGACGTTTCGTGATCGGTGGACCTCACGGAGACAGCGGACTGACAGGACGTAAGATCATCGTTGATACTTACGGCGGAATGGCTCGTCACGGCGGCGGTGCTTTCTCCGGAAAGGACTGTACAAAGGTAGACCGTTCTGCAGCATATGCAGCACGTTATGCAGCGAAGAATGTTGTAGCAGCAGGACTTGCCAAGAAATGTGAGATCCAGCTTTCTTATGCAATCGGTGTTGCACAGCCGACATCTATCGCAGTTGATACATTCGGAACAGGAAAACTTTCTGATACAAAACTGGTTGAGATCCTTCGTGAGAACTTTGATTTCCGTCCGGCTGGAATCATCAAGATGCTGGATCTGAGAAGACCGATCTACAAACAGACAGCAGCTTACGGACACTTTGGACGCAACGACCTGGATCTTCCATGGGAGAAGCTGGACAAGGTTGACGATTTAAAGAAATATCTGTAAGATAGAAATATCTGATACAAGCACCGGAAGGTGCCTGACACCCGTCATAAAGTGTCAGGCACCTTTTTCAATACGGAAAGGAGATGCTTCTATGAAATTACGTACCAAACTGATTATTGCTTTTGTAGTTGTTATGATTTTTCCGGCAACATTTGCGCTGATCGCAATGCACGCATTTACTCCGGGGAGAGGGGCAGAGATACAGCAGCTGTATCTGATCGCAGTTGTCCTTACGACAGCATTTCTAATCTTGTGGATCTACAGATCGGTATCAGTCCCGTTGGAGAAACTCCAGAGAGCTGCGCGTAACATCAAGGAGGGGAATCTTGACTTTGAGATCAAGGCAGAATCAAATGACGAGATCGGACAACTCTGTCAGGACTTCGAAGAGATGCGCCTCAGACTGAAGGCACAGGCGGAAGAGAAGGTCGCATTTGACAGAGAGAATAAGGAACTCATCAGTAATATTTCACATGATCTGAAGACCCCGATCACAGCGATCAAAGGTTATGTGGAAGGAATCATGGATGGAGTAGCAGATACACCGGAAAAGATGGACAGATACATCAGAACCATTTATAATAAAGCTAATGAGATGAATCTTCTGATCAATGAACTGACGCTTTATTCAAAGATCGATACGAATCGAATTCCGTATAATTTCACAACAATCTCTGCGAAGGGATATTTCGCAGATTGTGCGGAAGATTTAAGTGTGGAACTGGAATCAAAGGGAGCTGAATTTACTTACAGGAACTTTATGGAAGAGGACAGCAAAGTGATCGTAGATCCGGAGCAACTTCGAAGAGTCATCAATAACATCGTATCAAATTCTATCAAATATACAGATAAGCCGAAGGTGAAGATTACGATGGATGTAAAGGACGTGGGAGACTTTATTCAGGTAGAACTGGGAGATAACGGAAAGGGCATTGCGGCGAAGGATCTGCCGAATATCTTCGACCGTTTCTACCGGACAGATGCTTCAAGGAATTCTTCCAAAGGAGGAAGTGGCATCGGTCTTTCTATCGTGAAGAAGATTGTGGAAGAGCACGGAGGAAAGATCTGGGCAACCAGCGAAGAGGGCGTTGGAACCACGATGTATTTTGTAATAAGAAAATATCAGGAGGTACCCGTAGAAGATGAGTAAACGTATTTTAATCGTAGAAGACGAGGAAAGCATTGCAGATCTTGAGAAAGATTACCTGGAACTGAGTGGCTTTGAAGTCGAGGTTGCGAATGATGGAGAGATAGGACTTAAGAAAGGGCTTGATGGAGAATTTGATCTGATCATTCTGGATCTGATGCTTCCGGGAGTAGATGGATTTGAAATCTGCCGCCAGATCCGCAGCCAGAAGAATACACCGATCATTATGGTTTCAGCGAAGAAGGATGATATTGATAAGATCCGTGGGCTTGGACTTGGCGCAGATGATTATATGACAAAACCGTTTAGTCCAAGTGAGCTTGTGGCTCGTGTGAAAGCACATCTTGCAAGATATGAGAGACTGATCGGAAGTAATGTAGAGCAGAATGAAGTGATCGAGATCCGTGGATTGAAGATTGACAAGACAGCACGTCGTGTCTGGGTGAATGGAGAAGAGAAGTCTTTCACAACGAAAGAATTTGACCTTTTAACTTTCCTTGCAGGACATCCGAATCATGTGTACAGCAAGGAAGAGCTTTTCCGTGAGATCTGGGATATGGAGTCGATCGGAGACATTGCAACCGTCACAGTACATATTAAGAAGATTCGTGAGAAGATTGAGTATGACACTTCACATCCACAGTATATTGAGACAATCTGGGGTGTGGGATACAGATTTAAAGTATAAGAAGAAAGAGAGGACTCTGCCAGTGAATGGTGGGGTTCTTTTTCTGTGGAAATAATAAAGATGTCAACTTAAATAAAAAATAAGTTGACAATCAAAAAAGACATGGCTATACTATTTTCATATGTTGTAAATAAGATCAACAGAATAATAATGCAGAAGATGCATTGGAGATATTTGAGGATTGCGGGAATTACATAGCAACGGAGTAATCCGGTTGCATCAGTGAATGGCAAAAATTACTTTTGAGACTCATATCATAGAAGCAGAAGAAAGGGAAATATACCATGTCAAACAGATCAATTCATACATTACTGAAAAACTGGGATGAAGAATGTTCGCTTACAAGAGAAGAAGCAGTTGAAGTGCTGAATCTCCCGGAGGAGGAGATGGACAGTCTGATGGAGTGTGCTTATGCACTTCGTACAAAATACAAAGGGAAGAAAGTAAGCGTTCAGCTTTTGACGAATGTTCGTAGTGGAAACTGTACACAGAACTGTGCTTACTGTGCACAGTCCAAGGATTCTCAGGCAGAGATCGAGAAGTATAAGAGAGTATCAGATGAAAAGCTTTATGGAGATAATGATCTGGTAGATGAGAAACATCTTGCAAGACATTGTATCGGACTGAGTGGAATCGGATTCTCAGACGAGGAGATTGAAGATCTTGCAGACCGTATCCGCGAGATGAAGAAGAAAGATACACAGATCTGCTGCTCCATCGGTTTCCTGACAGAGAAACAGGCAAGAATCCTGAAAGATGCCGGACTTGACCGTATCAACCATAACCTGAACAGCAGCCGTTCTTTCTATCCGGAGATCTGTACAACACATACTTATGATCAGCGTGTGAATAACATCAAGATGCTTCAGGGACTTGGATTCGAGATCTGTAGTGGTGGAATTGTTGGAATGGGTGAGAGCAAGGAAGATATCGTTGATATGCTGATGGATCTCCGTGAGATCAATCCGGAGTCTGTTCCGATCAATTTCCTTCTTCCGATTCCGGGAACAAAACTGGCAGACCGTGATATTTCTGAACTGACACCAGATTACTGTATGAAGGTTCTCTGTCTGGCAAGATTGATGGTTCCGAAGTCTGATATCCGCTGTGCGGCAGGAAGAGAAGTTTATTTCAAGGGAATGGAACCGGAACTTTTCAAAGTTGTTGATTCCATCTTTGCATCAGGTTATCTGACTGCCGGAGGCCAGGGGATTGATGATACAATGAGAATGATAAAAGATGCGGGATTCGATGGAGAGATCGAGTCTACAGATCACTAAAAATATTAGAACTATACTATATTTTAAAATAAACCGCCAAACGAAGGATACGCTGTTCTGAGGATGAATCAGAGTGGCGTATCTTTTGTTTTATCAGCTTTTACTTGCAGATGATTAAAGGGAGTGGTAACATGGTGTTTAATAATTGTCATGTGAGAGCGAGGAAAGATAGGCATGTATGGATTTTATATAGATGAAGACAGGAGAAAAGCACGAAGAGCAAAATGGAATACAGTGAGGATCATATCAATCGGATTCTTTGGCGTGATTCTTCTTGGCAGTCTGCTCTTATGGCTTCCATTTTCAAATCATCAGCCGATTCGTTATATCGACGCACTGTTTACTGCTGTGACATGTGTCTGCGTGACAGGATTGGTGACAGTTGTGCCGGCTGCGCAATTTACAGTGGCAGGAAAAGTGATCCTGCTTATCCTGATTCAGATTGGTGGACTTGGAATCATTGCATGTACAACTGCATTTTTAATTCTGGTTGGAAAAAGAATAAATATGAAGGAACGAGTTGTCATTCAAGAAGCCTATGGTCTGTCCACACTTCAAGGAATGATCCGGTTTATTGAAAGAGTATTGTGGGGAACATTTCTTGTAGAAGGAATTGGCGCAATCGGATATTCATTTCAGTTTATTCCGGAGTATGGTGTTGCGAAGGGAATCTTCTATTCCGTGTTTCACTCAATCTCTGCATTTTGTAATGCGGGTGTAGATATTCTTGGAGATTCAAGCTTTACGAGATATGTCAATACACCAGTGATCACAATTACGACAACAATGCTTGTCATTCTCAGCGGTCTTGGTTATCCGGTATGGATCGATCTTGCGAAGAATATAAAGATGACAATACAGTCCAAGGGAAAGCGGCCAGTCGGAAGAACGATCACAAGACTGAGCCTGCAGAGTAAAATTGTTCTGACAATGACGTTGTTCCTTCTTACTTTGGGAACAGTAGGATTCTATCTGTTGGAGCATCATAATCCGGCAACGATGGGAACATTGAACGCTGCAGGGAAATTCCAGGCGGCTTTTTTCCAGTCTGTGACGACGAGAACGGCAGGATTTGCAAGTATATCCCAGTCAGGTCTTACGAATGGTTCGAAGCTGCTGGCCTGTATGCTGATGATCATTGGAGGTTCACCGGCAGGAACAGCAGGTGGTATCAAGACAACAACGGTAGCTGTTCTCTTGCTTACAGCGATTTCTGTCTTGAGAGGAAACAAAGATACGGAATGTTATGGAAGAAAGATTACATTCGAAATTATAAGAGTAGGGATGACGATCACACTTGTGACATTTGTCTTCTGGCTGTTTGGGGTGACGGTGATGACAGTGATCGAGCCACAGCAGAAATTCCTTGATCTGATGTTTGAGGCGACATCTGCGATGGCAACGGTTGGTCTGACAGCGGATCTGACGCCGGTGCTTAGTGATATCAGTCATGTCGTTCTGATGCTCATGATGTATATTGGACGAATCGGACCAATGACGATGGCACTTATATTTTCCGGTCATGTGGATAAGAAGAATCAGTTCCGTACTTTGCCGGAAGCGAAGATTATGGTTGGATAAAAATATAAAAGAGAAGATAAAAGAAACGGGATAAAGAAAAGATAAGAAGCAGTATAGGAGAAGGAGAAAACGATGAGAAAGCAGTTTGCAGTTCTGGGGCTTGGAAGCTTTGGACGGAGTGTGGCCCTGACACTTGAGAGTATGGGATGTGATGTGATTGTTGTAGATAAATCACAGGAGACAATTCAGGAGATCTCGGACAGAGTAACTTATGCTATTACGGCAGATATCACAGAGAAAGAAGCTCTGAGTGCACTGGGAACAAGGAATCTGGACGGAGCGGTCATCGCTGTTGCAGAGAATCTTGAAGCAGGGATCATGGCGACTCTGCTTTGCAAAGAAATAGGAATTCCAATGGTTGTTGCCAAAGCAAAGAATAAACTACAGGGAACGATATTGAAGAAAGTCGGGGCAGATACAATTGTATATCCAGAGATTGAGATGGGCAGCAGGGTTGCCAAAAGTCTTATGGCAACAGAATTCACAGACTGGATTGAATTGTCAAATGATTATAGTATGGTAGAGATCGCTGTACCAAAACCGTGGGTCAATCATAGCATGTCAGAGTTACAGATCCGTACGAAATATGGAGTTACCGTGGTGGGAACTATGCAGGATGGAAATGTTAATGTAGAGCTCGATCCACAGATGCCGCTTCCGGAAGATGCACTATTGATTCTGGTCGGAGCGAATAAAGTACTCGAAAAGATTGGAAAATTGGAGAAATAGATTATGATAACAAGTACATCGAATGCACAGATCAAAGAACTGGCGAAGCTGCAGAAGAAGAGCCGCTTAAGAGATGAAAAAGGAATCTTTCTCGTGGAAGGACCAAGAATGACAGAAGAGATTCCGGCGGAACGAATTGAGAAAGTATATGCTTCAGAAAGCTTTGCAAAGAAGAATAAAGAATTTTTGGAGAAATTACAGGCACCGGTCGAGCTTCTGACAGATACTGTGTTCGCTTATGTGTCAGATACAAAGACACCGCAGGGAATTCTGGCGATTGTGAAGAGACTCAATTATACGATGAATGACCTGATGCAGGTGAAAAATCAGAAGGCACCGCACTTGGTTGTGTTGGATAATCTGCAGGATCCGGGAAATCTCGGAACTATTTTCAGAACGGCCGAGGCAGCAGGTGTAACCGGAATCTTGTTGAGCAAAGACTGCGTGGATGTCTACAATCCAAAGGTAATCCGTTCCACGATGGGAGCTGTGTTCCGTATGCCATTCCTCTATGTGGGGAACCTTCCGGAGAAGATCAAAGAGCTGCAGAACGAGGGCATTAAAGTTTACGCAGCACATCTGCATGGGAAAAATGCATACGACGAGGAAGATTATACAACCGGCTGTGCATTTCTGATAGGAAATGAAGGAAACGGACTTCGTGATGAAGTTGCAGATTGCGCGGATTGTCTGATCCGTATTCCAATGGAAGGCGAGGCAGAATCCTTAAACGCAGCGGTTGCAGCGGCGGTTCTGATGTTCGAAGCAGGAAGACAGAGAAGAAAGAAGTAATAAAAATGCATAAAAGAATGTATAATTGATGAATAAATATGTATAAAAAAGAGTAAAATAAAGTTTATGTTGCATTTTTATACATGAATGTAGTATACTAAATTCATCGGTTACAATGTAGGTTCAAAGATATGAAGAAGAGAAGGACAGAGAGGGTTCTGATTCATATAGTTAATAGGATAGAAAGGACGAGAACAATGGATTTAAAAGGAAGAAATTTTCTGACACTGAAAGATTTTACACCAGAGGAGATTACATACCTGCTTGACCTGGCAGCAGACCTCAAAGAGAAGAAGAAAAACGGAGTACCGGTGGATCATTATCATGGCAAGAACATTGCGCTGATCTTTGAGAAAACAAGTACAAGAACACGTTGTGCATTCGAAGTGGCAGCACATGATATGGGAATGGGAACAACTTACCTTGATCCGTCAGGTTCTCAGATTGGAAAGAAAGAGAGTATCGAAGATACAGCCCGTGTACTTGGAAGAATGTATGACGGAATCGAGTATCGTGGATTCGGTCAGGAAATCGTAGAAGACCTTGCGAAATATGCAGGAGTACCGGTATGGAACGGTCTGACAAACGAATACCATCCGACACAGATGCTGGCTGATATGTTGACAATCCGTGAGAATTTCGGAGAACTCAAAGGCCGCAAGCTCGTATACATGGGAGATGCAAGATTTAACATGGGTAATTCCCTGATGATCGCATGCTCTAAGCTTGGAATGCATTTCGTAGCATGTACAACAAAAGAATATTTCCCGAACGAAGAGCTTGTTGAAACTTGTAAAGGTTATGCTGCGCAGTCCGGAGCAACGATCACTCTGACAGAAGATGTGAAAGAAGGAACAAAGGACGCAGATGTTATCTATACAGATGTATGGGTATCCATGGGCGAGCCGGACGAAGTATGGGAGAAGAGAATCAAAGAACTGTCACCATACAAGGTAACAAAAGAAGTTATGGCAAATGCAAAAGATACAGCTATTTTCCTGCATTGTCTGCCGGCATTCCATGACCTGAAGACAAAGATCGGAGCAGAGATGGGACAGCGTTTCGGAATCGAAGATATGGAAGTAACAGACGAAGTATTCGAGTCTGCACAGTCCAAAGTATTCGATGAGGCTGAGAACAGAATGCATACAATCAAGGCAGTCATGGTTGCAACACTTGGTGAGTTCTAAGAGAATACAATCTATTTGACGAACTTGAGAAATCAGTAGAAGTTTGGTATGATAAATGAGTTGAAGATCAGACCTGCTTCTGTGGAAAATAAGAATGAGCAGAAGGTGTCTGTTATTCCAGAGATGGGACAGACACCTTTCTTTTGTATATAGGTCTGACGAGAGGTGGAATTAAAATGAAAGCTGAAATATTAAAATTATTGAGGGAAGCGGACGGATATGTGTCAGGACAGCAGCTTTGTGAAAAGTTCGGGGTGTCAAGAACTGCAGTCTGGAAGGTGATCCGTCAGCTGCAGGAAGAAGGATATCAGGTGGAAGCTGTGCGCAATAAAGGCTATCACATCGTAGATAGTCCGGATGTGATGACGAAAGAAGAGCTTGACAGTCTGATGGATACACAGTGGGCTGGAAGAAATATCGTTTATTACGATTCCGTAGATTCTACAAATCTGAGGATCAAGCAGATGGGAGATGAAGGTGCACCGGAAGGTACACTTGCGGTAGCAGATAAGCAGACAGCCGGAAGAGGGAGAAGGGGCCGTTCCTGGGATTCACCGTCAGGTTCAAGCATTTACATGTCCTTGCTGCTTCGTCCGGAGATTGAACCGGATCAGGCGCCGATGCTGACGCTTGTGATGGCATTAAGTGTAGCAGAGGGAATCATGGATTGCGGAGATTCCTGTGGAAACCCAGATGTAAAGATCAAGTGGCCAAATGATATTATCATTAATGGAAAGAAGCTTGTCGGAATCCTGACAGAGATGAGCACCCAGATTGATTACATTAACCATGTGACAATTGGTGTTGGGATCAATGTGAATCTGACAGAGTTCCCGGAGGAGATACGTGAGACGGCGACATCACTCAGACTGGAATGTGGACATGTGGTAAAGAGAGCACCGTTGATCGCGGCAGTGATGAAACGCTTTGAACAGAATTACACGGTTTTTCTTGAACATGGAGATCTGTCCGGTCTGAAAGAACGTTACAGTGAATTACTGGTTAATAAAGACCGTGAGGTCCGGATCCTTGGTGCGAAAGAACAGTACAATGCTTATGCACTTGGAATCAACCAGACAGGAGAGCTGATCGTTCGGAAAGAAGACGGAACCGAAGAAGCGGTGTATGCCGGAGAAGTTTCGGTGCGTGGCGTGTATGGATATGTATAACCTGGTGGATAAGAACTACGGAATGTGAATAAGTCATCGGGATTATACAACGAATGTGGAAAATATAGAAAGGCAATTACTGTTTACAGGTAATGTGGACAGTGATATAAGGTGAAAGAATTATGGATGAAGAAATGGTATTGTGTGCGGCCAGTTCCTATGAACAGAAATATTATCTGAACCCGGAATTTGAATCTCTCCCGGAGGCAGTGAAACAGGAATTACAGATTATGTGTGTTCTGTATACAGCAGATGTTGGAGGAGTTCTCCTGCTGGTGTTTGATGAGAATGGAAACCTTGAGTTGAAAGTAGAACACAACGAGGGTGATTTCTCATTTGATGAGATCGGAAGTGTCCTGAAGATCAAAGAACTGCAGAACACAAAGGAAGAGCTTTTCAAGTCTCTTGAAATGTTTTACAAAGTATTCTATCTCGGAGAAGAGATGGAAGAAGAGACAGAGGAATAAATAGTCAGGTAAATAGATTATGGTTTATCTGTCGGATTTTTAAACTATAAAAAAGCCCATGGCGGAATCTGACTGATAAGTTTGTTTGAGCTTATCAGAATTCCTGCCATGGGCTTTTGCTTTTATTTAATTTCCGCTTGACGATATGCCACTTTTTATCTGAGCAATAACTTCAGAACGTCGCTGACCTTTTTCACCGGAGTGATTTTCAGCTTATCCTTTACTTCAGCAGCTACATCTTCGAGATCATCTGCGTTGTCAAAAGGAATCAGTATTTTTGTAATACCGGCCCTCTGGGCAGCCATCAGTTTCTCAGGAAGCCCACCGATCGGAAGCACACCTCCGCGGAGGGAAACTTCACCGGTCATGGCATACTCCGGGCTGACCGCTTTTCCGGTAACAAGGGAAGCAAGTGCTGTGGTTAATGTAATGCCGGCAGATGGGCCGTCCTTTGGAACAGCACCTTCCGGCACATGAATGTGCAGATCATGATCCTGGAAAACCTTGCTTTCTTTAGGATAAAGAGATTTCACAAGTGTCAGTGCAATCTGTACAGATTCTTTCATGACATCACCGAGCTGTCCGGTGATGGTCACCTTTCCTTCCCCTTCTGTCAGTTTTGTTTCTATAAATAGAATCTCACCGCCGGCCTGTGTCCATGCAAGTCCGGTGACAACACCAGGCTGCGTGGAAGTTAATTTCTGGTCATGATGTAATTTCTTACGGCCGAGATAGTCTTTCAGATTCGATTTATTTACTGTCAGAGTCTGCCCTTCTTCTTTTACAAGACGCACAGCAGCAGAACGACAAAGCATATCGATCTGTTTTTTAAGTCCACGGACTCCGGATTCCATCGTATAATCCTCAATGATCTTGCGCAATGCACCATCCGTTATCTTCAACATTTTCTTCTGGATTCCCATAGCGTCCATTGCCTTTGGAAGTAAGTGCTTTCTGGCAATGTGGAATTTTTCCACCGCCGTATATCCTGGAAAATCGATCACTTCCATACGGTTCAGAAGCGGTTCAGGAATCGTATCTGTAGAATTTGCTGTGCAGACGAACAGAACATTGGATAAGTCATATGGAACATTCATATAATGGTCTGTAAATGTACTGTTCTGCTCCGGGTCAAGCACCTCAAGTAATGCACTTGCCGGATCTCCGCCATAATCTTTCGCAAGCTTATCTACTTCATCAAGAACTACAACAGGATTGGAAACGCCGCTGCGTTTAATCCCTTCCATGATCCGTCCCGGCATAGCACCGATATAAGTTCTTCTGTGACCGCGGATCTCAGCTTCATCTCGGATACCGCCGAGACTGATGCGGACATATTCGCGGTTTAACGCACGGGCAATACTCTGTCCGATACTTGTCTTACCGGTACCAGGCGCACCGACAAAAAGGAGGATGGAACCATACTGTTTCCGGTTCAGTGCCATAACAGCAATCTGCTGGATGATACGTTCTTTGACTTTCTTAAGTCCATAATGATCTTCATCAAGAATCTCTTCTGCCCGGTTTAAATCAATCGGTGTAAATTCCGGATGCTTCCAGGAAAGACTGGTGACAAAATCAAGATAGTCATAGAGAAGCCCATATTCATGGCTGTCTTTTCCTTCCTGCTTCATACGATTCAGGACTTTGTCCGCTTCTTTGCGGGCATCTTCGTTCATGCCGGATTCCTGGATCTTTTTCTCAAAAGCACGGACATCGGAAATGTTTTCCGGGTGCATCTCATCTAATTCTTTCTGAAGGTAATCGATCTGCTTCTTAATTGCAGCCTCTCTGTAAAGCTGCTCCTGGTCGCCTTTCTGAGCCTCCTGTGCTTCAGAAGAGACTTTGGCCACTTCCATGAATTCCTTGATCGCATTTTCAATCAGTTCACAGCGTTCGCGGCGGGAATCTGTCTCAACAATCGCATATTTTTCTTCGGAAGTAATGTTCAGATAATCTGAAAGAGCAGAACCGAGGTCATAGATATTCTTTCTCTGGATAATGTAGCTTCTTGCCCAGATCCCCCATTGATAATTCTGAACAAATTTCAGAAGTGCGTTCCGCAGGTTTGTGAAAGTCTGCTTCTCTTCTTCTAAAGGAAGATCATCTACCTCCGGACGGATGGAAGCTGTAGCTGTAATCTGTCCGTTCTCATCCAGCTCAATATCATCAAGACTGACACGTTCTAATGTACGAATCTGGATACTGTCATCATCACCGATGGATTCGACTCTCGCAGACATACCGACCGGATAAATATCATCTACAGTGACAGTAGTCTCATCCACTTCATTTTTCAAAAATGGAAACAGAATATCTGTACCGACTTCAATCTGGTCTGCAGCAGCTCCCGGAAAGAAATCACGTTTAAAAAAATAAGTGATATCAGGGAGAAATAATATATTAAAAACAGGACGAATAATCATAAAAACACTCCTTTCGTCTCATGATTTATCATATCACCGTCAGCGATTCAAAATAGTGGGATATGTTGTGTGATGCAGGTGCTGCGAACAGGAAACTGTTTACAGCTGTGCCATCAGAAAGTTTAGCGATCCCGCAGGATTCTCAGTTCCTTTTTCCAAAAGAGAGACAAGAGCAGAGATTGTCTGTTCAATCTCATCTGCAGTTGAAGGTACTAAGGTGTTATCCATCTTAACAGTCAGTACAATCAGTACGATCTCAGCAAGAGAAACCGGGTCAGCACAGCGGATTAAATCCTGTGCAATCCCTTGTTCAATAATGGAAGCAAGGACCGGCTTGAGTGAAACGATGAGATGATTCATGTACTTTTGATGAAGAAAAGCCCGCTCCGGTGCAGCCTTTGTAGTTGATGGCTGTGTCTTTAAAAAAGCCGCAGAGGAATTTCGGCAGGCCTGAAAGATCAGAGCCATGCGTGTGAAAGGTGAAATCTCTCTTTGCTCTGCAAGATGTCTTGCTGTTGTTATTGGAGCTTCATAATTGCGTTCTACCAGTGCTTCAAGAATTGCATCTTTGGAAGAAAAATAATAATAAATACTTCCTTTTCCAATTTCAGCAGTCTGAGCAATCTCACTGACAGAGATATTAGAAAGTTCTTTGGTTTCCAGAAGCTTTTGAAGAGCATCCAGAATCTTATCGTATTTTAATTGTTTTGGCATAGAAGTCCGCCTCATGTATTCGTAAGTATATTTGGCCAGTTCCAGATGATTGGGATTGACCGATATCCTTTTAAGTATAACACAATAAAGTCGGAAGAACCAATAAAACAGAAATAAAAAAGCGGACAAAAAAATTACACTTTGAAACAAAAGATTGTCTGAAATAGATAATTGACCGTGGGTCGAAAAAGTGATAGATTAAAAACATAGCAAGTCGACCGCTGGTCGAAAAATGAAAGGCTGAAAAGGAGAGGGAGAGAAAAATGACATACGCAGACATGTTTTCAAAAGTAAAAGGAATGATGATGGAAGCAGACGTAAGTACTGTGAATGAACATCTTGCATATCAGTTCAATGTAACAGGAGAAGCAGAGGGAATCTTTTACGCAGAGGTAAAAGAAGGAAAGCTGTATGTGGAACCATACGAGTATTATGACAGAGATGCGATTTTTACTTGTTCGGCAGAGACATTATTTAAGATCAATGAGGGAAAGCTGGATCCGGTTCTGGCAGTAACACTGGGAAAATTGAAAGTAGAAGGCAACATTGACAAAGCTTTGTATCTGAAAAAACTGATTGATAGCAGAAAAGCAGAACAGAATGCAATAAAGAAAACACAGAAACAGAAATAACTGTAAAAAGGAAGCAAAGGTGAAAAAGATGATGCATTACGGAAAACTTCTTGCACTTGCAGGCCTTGTGGGAATCGTATCAGCAGAGGCAGGTGGAAGTGCATACTTCTACAGAAGAACAATGATGCGTTATAACGCAAAGACAGAACGCACGATGAAGATGTCCGGGGTAGACTGGGATCAGTATTTCTCAAAGATGAAGGAATGCAGGGAGTGGATGATGGAGCAGCCTCATGAAGATGTCTGGATTCGGTCGGAAGACGGTTTGAAGCTTCATGGAACGTATTTCCAGGGATCAGGAAATGGCGAAGAAGAGAAATGCAAGAAAGCAGTAATCTGTTTTCACGGCTACACGAGCCAGGGACTTGCAGATTATGGAAGTATTTCAAATTATTATTTGAAACGCGGTTATAATGTTCTTCTTGTCGATCAGAGATCGCACGGGCAAAGCGAAGGGAAATACATTGGATTCGGATGTAAGGACCGTTATGATGCATATCGATGGATTGAATGGGTGATTGGACAGGAAGGAGAAAACGTTCAGATTCTCCTGCATGGTAATTCTATGGGAGGCGCCACCGTATTGATGACAAGCGGGCTTGATCTGCCGCAGCAGGTAAAAGGAATTATTGCAGATTGTCCGTTTACTTCGCCTAAGGCAGTGTTTACACATGTACTTCACAGTATGTATCATCTTCCGGCATTTCCAATGATACAGATTGCGGATGCGGTGAATAAAAAACAGGCAGGATACGGACTGGATGAGTGCAATTCTGCCCGTGAAGTCAGAAAAGCGAAGGTTCCTGTCCTTTTGATTCATGGAGATGCAGATACATTTGTTCCATGTAGTATGTCGGAAGAAATTTATAAAAATTGTAAATCTCCAAAACAGAAGCTGATCATCCACGGGGCAGGACACTGTGAAAGCTATTATAAAGACAGAGAAGCTTATGAAGGAGCAATGGATTCATTTATAGGAGGAATCATAGAATGATGAAAACAAGAAAAGGATATCCTGTATACCCACTGACAGTAGCACAAAAATTTCATTTGTATTATCTGCCATTCTGTCCGAATGCAGCAGTATTGAATATTGGTACAAGCCTGACAATTGGCACAGATCTGGACTGGGATGTACTCCGAGAATCCATTTACAAAGCATATGAGAGAAATGAAGGGATGCGGATACGCTTTGCAAAGGACAAAGAGGGGAATGTATATCAGTATGTTGTAAGTGCAGAGCAGGACAGAAAAGAACGGGAGATAGAGTTCGTTGATTTCTCCAATGTGACTATGGAAGAGGCAGCTGATACGATGCAGAAATGGACAACAGTTCCATTCCCACTCGAGGATTCACCGATGACGAAGATTAAAATGATCCGCACTTCAGATGGATTCAACGGAGTGTATTTCCTCGGACATCATATGGTGGTAGATGCTCAGTCACTGATTACATTTCTGAAAGATATTATCGAGCTGTACTGTAATGCAAAATATGAAGGTGTCCCATATCCAAAGGATATGTGTTCTTACATAGATCAGGTAAAGAAAGATCTTGCGTATGAAGCCGGAAGTAAAGCCCAGCAGCGAGACAGAGAATTCTTCAGGGAACTGATTGAATCATCAGAGCCGGTTTATAACGGTGTTAATGGAACAGATAAGCTGGATGCAGCGAGGGAAATGTTTAAAAATCCAAAGCTTCGTTCTGCATTTAATGCGACAGATGATGTAAGTTCTGCATTGGATATCTTTCATTTGGAAGCAGAACCGACCAAACGTCTGATGGATTTCTGCGAAAAGTACCGGGTATCCCTGGCATGTCTTTTATTGATGGGATTACGTACTTACTTCCAGAAAATGAATGGACAGGAGGATGTATCGATCAATAATGCGATTGCCAGAAGGGCTACATTAAAAGAAAAGAAATCCGGTGGAACAAGAATTCATTCGTTCCCGTTTCGTACCGTATTTTCAGAAGATGTGAAGTTTATCGATGCAGTATATGAAATCCGCGACAAGCAGAATGAATTATTCCGTCATGCAAATTACGACCCGACAGAATATTTCGCATATCGCTCCAAGACATATCCACAGCCACAGAAAGGACTGACGTATGAGCCGATGTCCCTGACTTACCAGCCGATGACATTGCAGGAGAAAGGACTGGAAGATCTTGGAGGAATTCAATATAAGACAAAATGGTATCCGAATGGAATGACAACACAGGCAATGTATCTGACAGTCATGCACCGACCGGAGGATAATGGATTGGATTTCAACTTTGAACATCAGAAAAAAGCAATCTCAAGAGACGAGTTGGAATATCTGTATTACTATTTATGTAAAATCATGTTCAAGGGAGCAGAGAATCCTGAACTTACAATTGGAGAAATTATAAAGCTTGTATAAAAGAAAGATGATCCAGATCATGTTGAGAATCATGATCAGGACAGAATGGAAAGGAAAAAATCATGTTTGAGCAGTTAGTAGATATTATTTGTAATTATGTAGAAATTGAACAGGAAAACATCGAGCCGGAATCACGTTTTATGGAAGATCTTGGATTCACATCCTTTGATTTTATGAGCATGCTTGGTGAAATAGAAGACGAGATGGATGTGGAGATTGAACAGGACAAGGCAGCAGATATCCGAACAGTCGGAGAAGCTGTAGCGTATCTTGAGTCTTTGAAGTAGAGGGAAAAGAAAATGGAATATAGAACAATTCGCGATATTCTTACAAATGCAGAAAAATGTTTTGGAAATGAAGACGCAATCCGTTACAAAACAGGAAAAAATGAAATTGCGGCAAAGACATACACACAGTTGAAAGAAGACAGTGAGAGAATAACAGCATTATTGAAAAAACTGGGAGAACCAAAAAGTCATATCGCATTGATCGGTGCGACTTCTTATCTATGGATTGCTTCCTATTTTGGAATTGTGGACGGCGGAAATGTTGCAGTACCATTGGATGTGTCACTTCCGGCAGAAGAACTGTGTGAACTTATCGACCGTGCAGATGTAACAATCCTGATTGTGGATGAGATCCGTAAAGATGTGATCGAAGCAGCGAAAGAAAAGTGTACAAAACTGAAGTACATCCTTTCTATGCAGAAGGAAGCGAATGAGGGCAATATACTTTCTCTTACAAAATCAATGATGGAACAAACGATAGATGAGGACACAGGAGTAGAAAAAACAGAGATTACTCCGGATCAACTCTGTACGATCATGTTCACATCAGGGACAACAGGAAAGAGCAAAGGTGTGATGTTGACACATAGAAATCTCGTTGAGAACGCGACATGTCTGGATATGAAGCTCCCAGAGAGAAATGTGATCCTGTCAGTTTTACCGATTCACCACGCATACTGCCTGAGTATGGATATCCTGAAAGGAATTTCTCTCGGTGCAATTATCTGTATCAATGACTCTTTGATGCGTGTGGCGAAAAATATCAAATTATTTAAGCCGAATATGATCCTGATGGTACCTCTTATGATTGAAACTTTTGCGAAAAAATTAGAAGACGTAAAAGGCCTTCCGGAAAAAGTGGTAAAAGAAGCAGTATTTGGATCTCAGTTCCATACGATCTGCAGTGGAGGGGCATATCTGAATCCGGAGTATATTGAGCTGTTCGAACGTTTTGGAATCCAGATTCTCCAGGGATATGGAATGACAGAATGTTCACCGGTCATCAGTACAACCGTTGCATGGAATGTAAAAAAGAATTCAGTAGGACAACTTCTTCCAAACTGCGAGGCAAAGACTGTAGATGGAGAACTGTGGGTTCGCGGAAGCAGTGTAATGCAAGGATATTACAAGATGCCGGAAGAAACAAAAACCGCACTGAAAGATGGATGGCTTTGCACAGGGGATCTTGGATATGTAGATGAAGAAAGGTTTATCTATCTGACAGGACGAAAGAAAAACCTGATCATTACAAAGAATGGAGAAAATGTCTCACCGGAAGAACTGGAGAATAAATTAAGTTCTTCAAGACTGGTACAGGAAGTATTAGTAAGAGAAGCAAAAGGAGTGATCGAGGCAGAAATATATCCAGATGAAGAGTACGCAAAAAAGCAGGGACTTGAAAGAAAAGAGGAAGTCCGCTTAGAACTTCAAAAACTGATTGATGAATACAATCAGGGTGCACCGGCATATAAAAAGATTTATAGTCTGATCATTCGCGAGAAAGAATTTGAGAAGACAGCTTCAAGAAAAATCAAGAGATATTAAAAGACAGATAAAAAAGTCTGAATAAATGGAGGATTGCAAAAGCTTTGTGATTGCCGGATTTATTCAGACTTTTTTGTATGAATGCGAAAGAACAGATCGTGTACGTTGACTTTTCGGCAGTTATTTACTATGATACTAAAGTCAAATAAGAAGAATAGTTATAGATTAGAAAGAATAGAATATGATGAAACAGTTGAAAATAGGAAATGTGACGCTGCCAAACCGTTACATCTTAGGACCGATGGCCGGAGTGACAGATCTTCCATTCCGTGTGTTGTGCAAAGAACAGGGAGCAGGTCTTCTGTGTATGGAGATGGTCAGCGCAAAAGCGATTTTATATAATAATAAGAATACAGAATCACTTCTGGAGATCCATCCGGACGAACAGCCGGTGTCACTTCAGTTTTTTGGATCAGACCCGAAGATTATGAGTGAGATGGCAAAACGTGTGGAAGAGCGTCCGTTTGATATTATGGATATCAATATGGGATGTCCGGTGCCGAAGGTTGTGCGTAACGGAGAAGGCTCTGCACTTATGAAGAATCCGAAGCTGGTTTATGAGATTGTCAGTGCAATGGTGAAGGCGATCGATAAGCCGGTGACTGTGAAGATAAGAAAAGGATTTGATGACAGCTGCATTAATGCAGTTGAGATTGCAAAGATCATCGAGGAGGCCGGGGCAGCAGCTGTAGCCGTGCACGGAAGGACAAGAGAACAGTATTACAGCGGACAGGCAGATTGGGATATCATCCGTCAGGTAAAAGAAGCTGTCTCTATTCCGGTAATTGGAAACGGAGATGTGACAAGTCCTCAGAAGGCAGAAGAGCTGGTGAAACAGACCGGGTGTGATGGAATCATGATCGCAAGAGGAGCACAGGGAAATCCATGGATCTTCTCCGAGATGATCACATATGAAGAGACAGGCACATTGCCGGAACGTCCGGGAAAAGAAGAAGTTCGTGATATGATGCTTCGTCATGCCAGATTACAGCTGAAATACAAAGGCGAATTTATTGGGATCCGCGAGATGAGAAAACATGTGGCATGGTATACAAAGGGACTGAAAGGCTCTGCAAAATTGCGTGAAGAAATCAACCGGGTAGAGTCCTATCAGGAACTGGAAGAACTGCTCTTTCAGAGACTGTAGGAAAAGAAGCACCGGGACTTCGGAAAACGGTTGGAAAACAGAATGGAAAAAGTTCGGAAAAAGGCGGTTTTAAAGGCTTTTCATACACTGCGCAGAAGTGACCTGTGAGAGCGAAATTGCTTGACAGAAAGCGCGAGTTTGAGTATAATATTGAAATTGCGGACGGACGCTGATACAACGATTGGCGTTCAGGAGAAAAAGACAGCAGACATGCATTTTAAAACCGATAATATGATGTAAGTGTCAAAAGTATAAATTGCATAGCAATGGAGCAATCCGGTTACATCATAATATCTGTAGACAAAATATAGAGAAGGAACTTTGAATGCATGAAAAGTATAGACAGAAAATGATTTGCAGAGAATCTGTAAATGTTGTAGGAAACGAAACGTTATTGCAACAGGCAGTGACGGTAAGGAAGTAGAAAGGAAGCAGGAACAATGGCAGAGGCAAAAAAAAGATTACTTACTTATGCCGGATTAAAGGCAATTGAGGATGAACTTGAGAATCTGAAAGTAGTAAAGAGAAAAGAAGTTGCAGGTAAGATCAAAGAAGCAAGAGAGCAGGGAGACCTTTCCGAGAACGCTGAGTATGATGCAGCAAAAGACGAGCAGAGAGATATCGAAGCCCGTATCGAGGAGCTTGAGGCAATCCTGAAGAATGCAGAAGTTGTAGTAGAGGATGAAGTTGATCTTGATAAGATCAATGTTGGATGTGCAGTAAAGGTTTACGACATCACATTTGAGGAAGAGATGGAGTTCAAGATTGTTGGTTCTACAGAGGCGAACAGTCTCGAAGGAAAAATCTCCAATGAGTCTCCGGTAGGTCAGGCACTGATCGGAAAGAAAATCAATGATGTAGTTGACGTTGAGACACAGGCAGGAGTTATCCAGTACAAAGTACTTGATATCAAACGTTCATAATCAGCTTAGGACAGACCTCTTACTATTAAGAGGTCTGAATTCGCTTAAAAAGACAATATAAAAAGTGACTATTTCTGTAGTGATTTATATAAAAATCAATGCGGAAGCAGATAGAAATGGAAGGAGAACAGACAGTGGGACAGAATCAGAAGAACACACAGGAACCAGATATGAATCAGCTGAGAAAGGTTCGCCGTGAGAAACTTGCAGAACTGCAGCAGAACGGAAGAGACCCTTTCCAGATTACAAAGTTTAACCAGACACATCATTCACTCGAAGTGAAAGATCTCTATGAGGCACATGAGGCTGAACTCTTAAAAGATCACCAGCAGCCGAACGTAGAAGGTATGGATGAAGAGCAGGCAAAAGAGGCTCTTAAGAATGATTACGAAGAGAGAAGAAGCATCATGGATGCAAGCCCGATCCACGTAGCAATCGCAGGACGTATGATGTTCAAGAGAGTTATGGGTAAAGCTTCTTTCTGTAACATCCAGGATTTACAGGGAAACATCCAGGTATACGTAGCAAGAGATGCGATCGGAACAGACGCTTACGCTGATTTCAAGAAATCTGATATCGGTGATATTTTCGGACTTGAAGGATTCGCTTTCAGAACAAGAACAGGAGAAATCTCTATCCATGCTGAGAAGATGATACTTCTTTCCAAGAGCTTACAGATGCTTCCGGAGAAGTTCCACGGCCTGACAGATACAGACACACGTTATCGTCAGAGATACGTAGACCTGATCATGAATGCAGACTCTAAAGATACATTTATTAAACGTTCCAAGATCCTTGCTGCAATCCGTAAGTACTTAAGCGGAGAAGGATTTATGGAAGTTGAGACTCCGATGCTTGTAGCAAATGCCGGTGGAGCAGCTGCAAGACCGTTCGAGACACATTTCAACGCACTGAACGAGGACCTGAAGCTTCGTATTTCACTTGAGCTGTACCTGAAGAGACTGATCGTTGGTGGACTTGAGAAAGTATACGAGATCGGACGTGTATTCCGTAACGAAGGTCTTGATACAAGACATAACCCAGAGTTCACTCTGATGGAGCTTTACCAGGCATACACAGATTACCACGGCATGATGGATCTGACAGAGAATATGTACCGCTTTGTTGCTCAGGAAGTTCTTGGGACAACACAGATCGTTTACAAAGGAATCCCGATGGATCTCGGTAAACCGTTCGAGCGTATCACAATGGTTGACGCAGTTAAGAAATACGCAGGCGTTGACTGGAATGAAGTTGAGACTCTGGAGCAGGCAAGAGAACTTGCAAAAGAGCATAATGTAGAATTTGAAGAGAGACATAAGAAAGGTGATATCCTTAACCTCTTCTTTGAGGAGTTTGTAGAGGAGCACCTGCTTCAGCCGACATTCGTTATGGATCACCCGGTTGAAATCTCTCCACTGACAAAGAAGAAACCAGAGAATCCGGAATATGTAGAACGTTTCGAGTTCTTCATGAATGGATGGGAGATGGCAAATGCTTACTCCGAGCTGAATGACCCGATCGATCAGAGAGAGCGTTTCAAAGCGCAGGAAGAACTGCTTGCACAGGGTGATGATGAAGCTAACACAACAGATGAAGACTTCATGAACGCACTGGAGATCGGTATGCCGCCTACAGGTGGTATCGGATTCGGTATCGACAGAATGTGTATGCTGCTGACAGGTGCAGAGGCAATCAGAGATGTGTTGCTGTTCCCGACAATGAAGTCACTGGATGCTGATAAGAAATCTGCGAAGTCAGAAAACAGCACTTCCACAGCAGCACCGGAGAAAGAAGAAGTTATCGACTTCTCCAAGGTAAAGGTAGAGCCTTTATTTGAGGAATTTGTTGATTTCGATACTTTCAGCAAGTCAGATTTCAGAGCTGTAAAGGTTAAAGCTTGTGAAGCTGTTAAGAAATCCAAGAAGCTGTTACAGTTCACTCTGGATGACGGAACAGGCACAGATCGTACGATTTTAAGCGGTATTCACGCTTATTACGAGCCAGAAGAACTGGTTGGAAAAACATTGATCGCTATCACAAACCTGCCGCCGAGAGCTATGATGGGAATTGAATCTTGTGGAATGCTTCTCAGTGCAATCCATGAGGAAGAAGGCGAAGAAAAACTTCATCTTCTGATGGTTGATAACCATATCCCGGCTGGTGCAAAGCTGTACTAAGGTCAAAAAACAGTAAAATTTAATCATATAGTTTGTACCAATTTTCGAGGTTTTGTACCAATTTTGTACCAATCTTTCGGGAATTTCTGTAGAATTATGTGAGGATATGTGAAATAAAGGAGATTAGAGTGCAATAGCTCTGGTTTCCTTTATTTTTTTATCTGAGTATGTATAGAGTAAGAAATACCCCTTGGGATATTCCCAAGGGGCAAATTTAAAGGCGAGATTGTTCCCGGATAAACTGTAAAACGGCTTCTTTAGGGATTCGCCATGTAGATTTACCAATTCTCATTCCTTTCAATTCTTCTTTGTTCAAAAGCTCATATACACGGTTCTTTCCCACCATTAACATTTCAGCGACCTCATCTGTGGTAAGAAGAGTTAAATTGTCTTCTGTCAAAATTGTAGAGGTCAGATCAGATTGGTTTACTTTTTTCATCTCTTGTTCAACTCCCGTGGATATTATAGTTTTATGAATATGTTAAAAGATTCTTAAAGCTGGATTTTGGGCATATGGAATATGTTCTTGGATGCATGAAAGATAATACTGCCAAGGTTAGGAACATAAAAAAGTATATGCTGGCGGTGCTATTCAATTCAGTATCTACGGTGGGAAGTTATTACCAGGCAGAAGTAAATCATGATATGTATTATCCGAAAGCAGAATAATAAATGATGTCAGAAATACTGACAAAGAGTGATAAAAGTGTTACACTCCAAGTAGGTCAGTATTTCTGACATGGAGGTGACGATATGACCTTTGGTGAACGACTAAAAAAGGCGAGAATCGCCAGTGGAATTAATCAGGCAGACGCAGCAAAAAAATTGGAGATGTCCAGGCCAACCTTATCGGCAATCGAGGCTGGTAAACGTCAGGTTCTTGCATCTGAGATTTTGAAGTTTGCCGAACTTTATAATGTTTCGGTTCTTAGTCTTATGAGTGACAAGGAATCGGAGAAATCGGTTAAGAAGGATCAAATGATCAGGCTTTTACAATATCAGTCCGCTTTTCAGAAGATGAATGAAGACAAGCAGAAGCAGGTCTTGAAATATATGGAGCAGCTTCAGGACGAGTCCTGATTAGCTGAGAGGGAGGTTATTATGATGGTTCTATTATCTGTTGGATTAGTACTTCTAATGACCGGAGTACTGATTGTCACAATCTGTTTTAGTGCAGCATTATCTATCATGCCGTATATCAGCGGAGCATTGATCAGTTTGGCAATATGCACTGAAGTACCATTTGCAAAGAAGATTGTACCGGATCATCCATTTATGAATTACTGTGTGATTCTGATAATCGTTGAAGTAATCATTGCTGCTCTAATGCGGATCAAGTGGACCGGAAGGGCAACTGCGCTTTGCTTCAGTGAGATTATGGTTGGCATCATCAGTATGTTTATTCTTGATGCAATGAAGCCGGATTCCATTGGCTATTGTGTGTTTATTACATTGGTTTATCTGGTTGGTAACCTTGTATTCCTTACTACTAATTCCAGTAAGTATGCAAGTGAAGAGAAACCAGTTCCTGCTGGAATCATTATTTCGACCTTGATGTATGTCATTGTGGCCTATTTCATACTTGCAATCCCAGCAGAGCTTTTATGGCAGAAGTACATTGAACAGACATATCTATCTGCAGTAGTTGGATTTATGGTGGTTTACTGGGCGTTACGAATCGTAATCTGTGGAGGAATCTTTGTGAAAGGGATCATAAGAGCTAAATCGTTATCAGATGATCATATCGGTGAAAGGTGGGATATAGATGGAAGAGAAGAAGCCTCATCCAAATCAGTATAAGGAACCACATTTTACGTGTGAGATCCATTATGGTCCGGATAGCGATAAGTACATCAGAGAATATCAGCAGATGAAGGCAGCATCTTTTGGAGAATAGCTGGAGAAATTTAACCGGCAGGAATTATTGAAGTTAAGGACAATGTTGGAGGACTACCGTAAGGGATTAGAATAAAAAAGGAGGAGAGTGACTAAAGTATGATAATCGAGACAGCATTAGTAGAACTAGCAAAAGCAGGGGGAACGGAACTATTTCTATCATCGAGTGAAAGCCTACTGAAGAAGGTTAAAACAGCAAAAGATATAAAACAATTATTCATTAATACGGGTGAATTTTTTGTTGATTATGAAAATGATGCAGATCAATTATTTGATGATATGGCCAACGTGCTTTCAAAGGAGAATATGACAAAGCTGGCCAATGAATTGAAGGATGAACCAGGATATAAATTAAAGGATAGGCTACTCAATTCATTAATGGGAATCATGAAAGAATATGAAATCCCGCACAGCATGGCTCTGTCATATGCGAACGCAATTCTATTTGCAATTATGGAGCAACTTCCGGTGGTTGCACCAGACAAATATGATCGTGCATATCAAGCTGAATGGAAAGCAGAGCAGGAAGAAAGCTTTAAGGAGTTAGCAGAGAAATTTGAGAGATTAAGAAATGAACTTCAGATATATCAAAGTCGACAGTTAGAGATATTATCAGCTGATGCGATTGATTTAGATATCAGGCGTCAAACTACTGATCCTAAGATAGGTTTTGACTTCTTTAATGTGGATGACGATACATTTAGGGAAGCACTTGAAAGTAAGAAAAATGATGAAGTTATAGCGATAAAAGCGCGATGCAAAGAAGAAGCTATCTATTGCACAATAAATGAATTATGGATGCAAGGAGAAAATCGTCCAATATTCATAGTGAAGAATGAAGAAGACTGGATGAGCTTACTTCAGATAAAGGATGCTGGAAATATTTATATACCATGGTTTTATTCAGATCAAATTGTCGCCATTCCTAATAATACTAATATATTTGTATTTACTGAACGTGTTCCGTCATTTATTAAAGGGGAGATAACTTTACGCCCACGTACATACTCTACAATATCAGCATCTTTACAGAGAGCGGGGATGGGAATAAATGAAGCCAATAAATTAGTATCAGAGACTCATGGCCTATTTATACCGTTAAAGAAGAAATTGTTTAATGGAGCATATTTAAAAGAGCCTAGATGGTTAAATGGATTACATCGCAACATTAAGGAAACAGCATTATTGATAGGCCAATGGACAGACTGTGATGGTGACAAGGCAGTTATAGAATCCTTAAGTGGCATTAAGTATCAAGATTTTATTTCAGAGATAAAGGAATATGCTAAGGATGAAGATCCATTTATTCATATCGTAGATATCAATTCAACAAAGGAATATTATCTGGCAAGTGCTGAAAATGCATGGGATTATATTGACGTTGATAACGATAGTGAGATCTGGAATAAATTTAAGGATGTTCTCCTTGAAGTTATAAATGAGGCAGAAAAACTATTCACATATTCATCTCAAGAAAAGCTTGTTGCACAGTTTAAAGGAGAAAAATTCTTTTGGTCTGCAGTAATAAGAAAAGGGATGTTACGTAGTCTTATTATGAAGGCTTACTATAAAAAAGATAATAATTGCCAAGTTCAGTTAGATTCTTTAGTAAGCAAAATTTTGGAATATATCCAAACTTCAGAACAGTGGCATTATATTTCAAACTTTTTTGTTGATTTATGTGAAGTATCACCGAATAGTGTGCTTAATAAGTTAGAAGAAGAACAAATTAATCCTACGGGGCTAATGGAACTGTTTGAAAATCAATCATCTGATTTCTTATTCGGCAGGAATGATTATATTGAGATTTTGTGGGGAGTTGAGGAGTTTCTTGTACAGAGAGAATACGCATCTCGTGCATATGCATGGCTTCTATATCTTGATAATTTATCTTTTGAATACAAATCAAATTCACCAAAGGATATCTTTGGGAAATTACTATGTACGTGGCATAATTTTTCAGCATTTAGCAAAAGTAATGACAAAATAGAAATTGCAGCTAAGGCATTAGCAAAAGATAAAAATGCATGGGACCATATTTTTGGAGCACTACCAACAGGACATGCAAGTATTTTTGGCGACTTACATGCACCTAAATATAGAAATCATGTGGAAGAAGACACAATAACCAGAAAAGAGATGTATGACACCAATTTGGGATATATAGACCTTCTTTTAAAAGCAACTGATTTTAAACCCAAAAGGTGGAATGATCTGTTAAGTATATATGATGAAGTTGACCCAGATATTCGAAAGAAGATTAAGGAAAAATTATTATTTGAAATTGCACAGATGGACGATGATGAAAGGCTGATAATCAAGAATAACATCAGAAGAATGGTTTATAAGCATCGATATTTTGCGTCAGCTGAATGGGCTATGGGCGAAGATTTGATTGGTGAGATGCTTGATATACTAGATTCAATAAACTTCACCCAACAAGAATATGATTTTGAATATCTATTTAGACCCTCATATGATGGCATTATTCTGGATCCAGTTCCTTATGATGTGGATGACAAAAGAGATATAAACGAAAGCAAAACAAAAGATCTCCTTGTCAAAAAAATAAACGAGTTTAAAGAAAATAATTATAGTCTGGAATTATTATCAAAGCTCTGTGCGAAGGAGAAGTCTTCCTATCTAGGTCGAGTATTGTCGGATTATTGGGATGATGATAATTTTGATAAAAATGTATTTGCATCACTATATAAGTGCCAGAGTAAACATGAGATGGAAATAGAATACATTGAAGGATTAGCTCGCAGAGGAGTTGATGTATATACTAATGTAAACGAATTAAGTGAGTGCGTAGAGTTAGATGATGATTTTAGAATTATACTATTCAGAATCGAAGCTTTATATACAGATAAGAAACCATTAGTCGATAATGCTTCAGTAGAAATAAAACGTGCATTTTGGAAAGATTTTCGATGGTTTTCATCTAATAATATGGATTGGGCAGTGGCAGAGTGCCAGCAGTATGGAACAGTTAATTCGTATTTGGACTTATTGTATAGATTCCATGAAAATCGAAATCTTACACCAGAGCAATTGCTTGAAAAAATGCAACGGATTGATGTGATGGAACGAGGAAGTATTAATTCGATGACGGATTATTATTTAAAAGAATTACTAAAGCCATTACAGGAGCAATGCATTGAAGATCGAGATAAATGTGCAAAGATAGCGCATATTGAGATTGCATTCTTTTATCTATTGGACTGGGAAGATATGAAGTGCTTTCAAAAGGAAATAAAGCACGATCCTGAAATGTATGCAGAAATGGTCTCAGTTATATTTAGACATGATGGTGATGATCCCGAAGAAAGAAAGACAGAAGAGTTTCGTAATTATGCGCAGGTAATACATAGGTTGTTTGATATGGCAAAGTTTTGTCCATGTGAAGAAAATGGCACTGTTAGTTATGATGAGATTAAGGTGTGGGTAGATAAACTGATACGGATACTTGATTCGAATCACCAAAAAGAAATGTTTGGATATGTGCTAGGAAGGTTGTTTGCATATGCACCGAAAACAGCTGATGGTCATTATCCATGTGAAGCAGTGTGCCAGATTATAGAGGAATATGGGGATGAATCTTTACTGAGTGAATATAGATGTGAGTTGTTCAATAAAAGAGGAATATTTAGTCCTTCAGCAGGTAGGGCAGAGAAAGACATTGCAGAAGGTTACAAAGATAATGCAGATTTTTTAAGCATTAAGTACCCGAAGACTGCTGATGTGTTTTTCAAAATGTCACAAAGATATGTATATGATTCTGACCTAGAAAGACGGCGTGCCGAAAATGGGTATTTTTAGAATTTAGTCTTAGAAATACAATTTGTAGAGGAAATGTAGAGGAAATGTAGAGATAATGTAGAGGCCATGTAGATTGTAATGCATTTTAAAGGCTGATATTATTATCATAGACAAACGTGAACGAAATCACCGGAGCGGTGACGGACATCACGTTTGTTTTTCTGTTGCAGAAGAATTTAATATGGACATTGTAGAGAGCGTCAGCTCGTAATCAGAAGATTGCGAGTCTGGCGTTTTTTTCATGCCCGCGATTCCGGATGACGATCCGGATCAACCAAATTATAAGCAGAAAAGAAAACAAAACTATGGATTATGAACAGTTCAAAGAACGAATCGAAGAGGATCTTCACCAGGCACTTGCTGATCATGGTATTGATGTAAACCTCAGTCAGCATCATGTTGAGAAACCTACCAGAATCTATGTGAAGAACTTTATGGATATGGAAAGCATACGATTTGCATATCTAATTGGAACTGCAGTGCTAGAGATAAGAAAAATGAACTTCTAAAAGGGCAGGCAGTGGGTCAGTTTGTATCAATAACGGATACATTTTATATTTTTGATATTGAATTTTATCAAAAGCTATTTGCAGATAACGGCTTTATGGATTCCTTGAAGTATTTTCAAGATACAGAAGTAGATAAAAATGCAGAAGAATCATTTAACTCATTAAATAGGGAATCTAGACGGAGTGATAATGTAAAAAAGCAGAAAGAAGAGCTTGTAGATAACGCTAAAAATGAAAATGAAAAAAATATTGAAGTTCTCAAAAAGCTTGTCAATATGTTATCGTCTGTGATTCCATATCCTCAGATTTTATGTATCGCAAATTACGCGGTGGTTTTAAATGAAAAATACTTGCGTGATGATATTAAAACCGCTGCATTCAAATATGGTGGAAAGATAACAGTTGTTGGATATATAACAAATAAAATATCTGGCCAAGCGAACACACCAATTTCAGCATTCGCGAATGTGAACCAGTCTATGAATGCTTTGGTAAATATATTCTTTGAAAATGCTGATGAGACATATGTAGTCCATCCTATTGCAGTATATTATGATAATTAATTTTGGATGTCATAAAGAGATTCCATCGATACGTTATAGTACTTGCTTAAGCGTATAGCAACATCCAGCCTAGGATCCTGCTCACCACGTTCATATCTGGAGAGAGAATCCTTGCTGATGAGTAGTGCCTCTGCGACTTCTTTTTGAGTAAGTCCCTTGCTCTTACGGACTTCTCGTAGGTGAGTAGTAACTGCAATATTCATAACCCCCAATCGAATAATTCTAATTTATAACACGCCCGAAGGTCCGGAAGGAATCTGTTTCCTGAACGATTTTCGGGCTATATTTTGCGCTATTCAGCGAGATGAGCTGTGGCTTCTGATCTTCATAGGAGGACACACCTGCCTCTCGTTTAAAGGAGATTGCTGCAAGCATGATTCTTTGATATAATCAATGCAACAGTTTTACAAATCGGAATTTGTGTGGTAGAAAAATCTGATTTTATGAAACAAATCGATTTTTTAAGAAAATTACGAAGTTTAAAAATAAATTGCAAAGGGGGAGAATTAGTAAAATATGAAGAAAGATAAAAAGCAGGAACTGTTTATTCAAGATTATAAAATTTTATTGAGAAAATATTATAATGACATTAATGTTAATAAACGAAATAAAGGAAAATTGAAAGGAGCATTAGTTGCAAACTTAATCAAAAAATATATTGAACAAATTATTATGGATTATAAATTACCTTATAAGGTATCTGGAAATAATGTGTATATTTATGGATATGCAGTGGAATGCGATTTGTTAATATTAAAACAAGATAGCAAAGCAATTTTTGAAGCACCAGAAATATATCGTGCAGAGGATGTAATAACTATTATTGAAAGCAAGGCAACAGGTATTTTTACTGATAAGAAAAAACCTAAAAATCCTTTTTTAAATGAACTGTGTATGGTTAAACAATTAAATGATAAAGGTGTTGGTGTTAAGTTTGCTTACATTTCTCTTGCAGAGCAGATTTCCGGTGGATCAAGTAGGTTGCTAGATGAGGCCAATAGATATATTAATGAGTATTCAAATGAAAAAAACCAAAATAAGGGAGTGTATTGTTTTTCAAAAACATATCCAAAAGATGAATATCCATTGTATGAAGGAAATCCATATTCTTTTGACGAGTATATTAAATATTTGTGCGATGATTTTTCATAGGCATACTGAAACTTAAGTAAATAGAAAACAACAACTTCCAGTTTGTAGAATCAAGAAAATCGGAATTTAATGAATTAGTCACAAATTACGGGTAAGTAACAAGGATTTATGGAGAATTCACATAGTATGGAGTTTGAAAAATACAAAAAATATTTAATCAGTACTTGGTTGCCGGAGTATGAAGCAGAACATACGGAGAGAGATTTGATGGTGGAAGGGTGGAATATGTTATTAGATGAAGTTTTTTCACCATTGATTGCTAAAGAACTAGGCATGCGATATCTTGGTAATCGTATCTGGGCTGATGATTATTGCAATCATCGTCGCAGGGTATTAAGTCTATTCCAGCAAACTGATTTAGGTGGAAGCTTTAAGTGGGGATGGAACTATGATTTTATTCCCAAAATGTCAGCGAAAAAAGCAGTTTATGTTAGAACGGATAAGAGTATATTTACGCATTTTTTTGAAAACATTTGGGAAAACCATAATAAGATAGTTGAAGGAAAATGTCAAAAAGCAGATATGACGTTTAATCGCTGTTATATAGACAGTGCAGATTTTGAAAATTCTATGAGGCAAAGGGTAAAAGCGTATGAAGCTGCTTTTTATTATACTCTGCCTCTTATTAGATCCTTTTATGAAGAGACCAAAACCTATGAGCAAAGCATAAAAATGATAAACACCCTATTAGAAAGCTCTTACTATCGATTGATACAGGGAAATTATCTATATTTAACCAAAATATTTTTGCAACAATATGTGTCCTTAGGAGAAGAAAATGAGAAAGAGTTGCGAGAATTGTTTGTAAATGATAATACCAGAGAAAGCTTTTTGAAAAAATTTGCTCAGATACCAAAGGATTATAGATAGTCATGTATATTACGAACGGAATGTAGATTTGTATAACTTCCAGTTTTTAAAACTGAGAAATCGGAATTTTTGGAGGTATATGGAAATGAATAAGGAACAGCTATACGCAGCACAAACAGCAATGATTGAATGGTTATCTGACCCTCATGAATTAGGAAAAAAGCCTTTCAAAATTGAATGTGCAGGTGAATTTGATTTTAATGAAATGCATTATTACATTTTCAAATTCAAAGCGTCGTTGCTTGGTAAATGGCTTGTTGGCGTTTGTGGTGGTTTTGAAGATGATGATTTAGAACCATGCGGACATATTTTCAGCAATATGCAAGAATATAATGAAACTACTGCTAAAAATGAGTGTATTACAATGGTTGAAAATATTATGGCATACTGGAAAGAACAAGCCGCCAAATATAATAACCAATAATACAAATTTGAATTTGGAGGGGAATAACATGAATAGATTAGGTGTAAAGCTAATTCTTTCAATCGTTTCTTTTTTGGCAGTCAATATCTGGCTTATAGGTAAGGGTGTAG
>OIYG01000320.1_pt1 | contig 50015 bp, 48 predicted proteins | sample 1587861 | NCBI WGS metagenome assembly OIYG01 (sample SAMN03283272) | human gut metagenome | biome: human-associated habitat; material: feces | host: Homo sapiens | place: Peru | collected 2012
GATGCTGTAATGAACTTTGTATCAGATGCGACACATAACATTAAAGATTCAAGGTCTTGGGGAAATTATAGCAATTCAGAAGGAGATGCTGCAACGAATAGCGGTGGTTCAAATATGAATTATGCAACAGGAAGAAACGAGGCATGGAAAGCCAAAAACATATATGACTTAGCGGGTAATGTGTTAGAATGGACAATGGAGTCCGACTCTTCTAGCCACCGCATTTACCGTGGTGGCTTCTTTTTCGACGTTGGGACCATCAGTCCTGCGAGTTATCGCGACGTCAGCAGTCCTACGGATGCGGGCGTCTTCACAGGGTTCCGTGCCACACTTTACATCCAATAGTGAAAGACTGTGAACTGAATTTCCCAGTACTTGGGATTGAGTAGGAAAAGGAAAACAAGAGAATTTAAGAATTAAATTAGAAAGCAAAAATAGGTACGAAGTAGTAATTTTTGCGAGCATAAGCGAGCTCCTTAGCAAGTTCGAGGGATGAGCCTCGAACAGCAAAGGTTTTTGCATATAATTTGTGGCAACTTACGAAAATATTACACCTTTTCTTGACAAACCGCATTTTACCGAGTATACTATATCTTGTATTAAATGCTATGACAAAGGAAAGTAGGATATATGATACTTTAAGAGAGAGATACCTAGGCTGGGAGTATCTTAAGTTAGTATATTTGAAAGACACCTTTAGAGCAGGACTGTAAAAAGCGGTCTCGTGATACTGCGTAAATGTATAAATGAGTTAAAAAAAGGGTGGCACCGCGAAAATATCTTTCGCCCCTAGTATGTAATTAGTTTGCATATTAGAGGCGAAAGTTTTTAATATGTGCTGAGTTTAAAGGAGGAAGAATTATGTCAGAGTTAATTACAGGACAAAAAAGGACAGCAAGATGTGCAGAGTTTACAAAAGATGATGTAAACAAACATGTAACTGCAATGGGTTGGGTTGCAGCTCGCCGTGATATGGGGAAAATAATATTTGTAGATTTAAGAGATAGAAGTGGAATTGTACAAATAGTTATAGACGAGAAAAATGTACCAGCAGATTTTGAAAAAGCAAGTAGAATACATAATGAGTATGTATTGTCTGTTGAGGGAACTGTTGTATTAAGAGATGCAGATAAAGTAAATACAAAAATTCCAACAGGAGAAATTGAAATTGTAGCAGATAGCATAAGAATATTATCTGAAAGTGATACGCTTCCTTTCCAAATAGAAGAATCTAATATGGTATCTGACCAGACAAGAATGAAATATAGATATCTAGATTTAAGAAGTGCACATATGCAAAGAAACTTAAAATTAAAAAGTGAAATTGCATATATTACACGTAACTTTTTCCATGATGAAGGCTTTATTGAGATAGAAACACCTATGCTTACAAAGTCTACTCCAGAGGGAGCAAGAGACTATCTTGTACCAAGTAGAGTAAATAAAGGGTTATTTTATGCATTACCACAGTCACCACAGCTATTTAAACAAATGCTTATGGTTTCAGGTTATGATAGATATATCCAAATTGCTAGATGTTTTAGAGATGAAGATTTAAGAGCAGACAGACAACCAGAGTTTACACAAATAGATATGGAGTTATCTTTTATTGATGAGGACCAAATTATAGACATAAATGAAAGATATTTAAAGAAAGTATTTAAAGAAATTAAAGGAATAGATATAGATATACCATTCATGAGAATGCCATATAGTGAAGCAATGTCTCGTTTTGGTAGTGATAAGCCAGATTTAAGATTTGGCATGGAGCTTACAGATATGTCAGATATATTTGAAGGATGCGAATTCAAAGTATTTGCTGATGCGATTAAAAATGGAGGAAGTGTAAGAACAATCACTGTTCCAGGAGCAGCAGGATATACTAGAAAGCAAGTAGATGAGTTAATTGATTTTGTTAAGATATACAAAGCTAAAGGATTAGCTTCATTTGCTATTGAAAATGGTGAGTATAAATCTAATATATTAAGATTTATGACAGAAGAACAAATTGCTAAAGTAATAGAAAGAGCAAATGCACATGAGGGAGATCTTGTACTATTTGTTGCAGATAAAAATGATGTTGTATTTGCAGCGCTAGGAGCTTTAAGATGTGAAATGGCACGTCGTATGAACATGATACCAAAAGATGTATATAAATTCTTATGGGTAGTAGATTTCCCAATGTTCGAATATGATGAAGAAGAAAAACGTTTTAAAGCAGTTCACCATCCATTTACTGCACCAAAAGATGAAGATTTAAGCTTTATGGAAGAGCGTCCTCAAGATGTTAGAGCTAAAGCATATGATATAGTATTAAATGGAACAGAACTTGGCGGAGGAAGTATTAGAATTCACTCTAAAGACGTTCAACAACGTGTGTTTAAACTTATTGGATTATCTGATGAAGAAGCAAATACTAAATTCGGATATTTATTAAATGCATTTAAATATGGTGTTCCACCTCATGGTGGTTTGGCTTATGGTTTTGATAGGCTAATAATGTTAATGTTAGGCTTGGATTCAATTAGAGATACAATAGCATTCCCTAAGGATAAAAATGCAACATGTCCTATGACAGAAGCTCCAAATGTAGTAGATGAAAAACAGCTTAAAGAGCTTGGAATAAAAATAGATATACAAACGGAGGAGTAGTTATATTGACAATAGGAATTATTGGCTCTGGTGCTATGGGTATTGCGTTTGCAAATACTCTATGCTCCAAAGCAGATATTTTAATGTGGACTAAGTTTGAAGAAGAAAAAGAAAGAATATGTAGTACCAGAGAAAATAGCACTTTTTTACCTGGTATAACACTTTCAGATAATATAGCAGTTACAACAGATATTTCACTGCTTAAAAATACTGATATAATAGTTCTGGCTGTGCCTTTTGTGGCTATAAGAGACGTAATGGATAAGAAAAACATGTGGTATAATAATCAAATTGTTATAAGCGTGATAAAGGGTGTGGAAGACAAAAGTTTTAAAACTACTACGCAAATATTAAGCGAGTATATAAATTTGGAACATGTTTGTGTAGTATCTGGTCCATCATTTGCTGTTGAAATTGCAAAATGTCATCCAATTCATTTGATGCTAGCATCCAAAAATAAGGACTTAATGTGTGATGTAAGTTCTCTATTTAAAGGAACTTGTATAAGATTACATGAAACAGATGATATGACAGGAGTAGAGCTTTGTGGTGCGATAAAAAATGCTATAGCAATTGGTGCTGGTATGCTTCATGGACTAAATGAAGCGGATTCTACTAAAGCTGCTTATCTTGCTACTCGGTGAAAAGGAAATGTCATATATATTAGAAAAGTTTGGTCATAACCCTAAAACTGCATATTCATATGCAGGAATTGGAGACTTAATACTTACATGTACAAGTGGTAAAAGTAGAAACTTTACATTTGGTAAACTTATAGGAGAAGGAAAGACAACAGAAGAAGCGTTTGATATAATAGGGGCAAAGACTGTTGAAGGGTATAAAATAATTAGAGCGCTTCATCACTATGTAAATAAAGATAATTGTAATTCTAAATTACTAAATAACTTATATGAGATTGTACATTTAGGAAAGAGTGCAACTGAAATTGTAATGTAAGATACAATGTTAATAATTAGAGTGTAGATGATGTAAAAATCATTTACACTTTTTATATATTTTGGCTATTTTATACAAGAAAGACTTGCAATTTTGCGCTAAACACGATATAAGTATATACGAGTGAAGAACGATATTATTTAATTTTTTCACTAATTAGTGAGAGGGGTTCCCTCAGAATTTTTGCTTTTATATAAATATTGTCATAAACAACAAAAGCATTTGAGGAGGGAGAAAAATGGTAAGTCTTTTTTTCGTTATCTTTTTGGTGCTAACGGTAATCCTTGTCTTAAAGAGTATGAAAGAGTCTAGGATTGAAGAGGGAACATGGGAAAGATTTCGGTTTTACTACACTTTATCAGTGATTCTTGGAATAGTTACAGCTATTTTCTTTATTTGGACTTTTATACTTATTAGTACTTTAGAAGCAAAACGTGCTACTGATAACGAAATTCCAATGTATGAAGAAAGATGCGTGACTACCGAAGAAAGAATTGATACTGGTGAAAAGTTGCCTGAAGTTTGAATAAAGCCTGTATACTGAAAAAATGAATATAAGCTAAGCCTATACTTTATTAGTTAACGAGGAAAAACCGTCGGATAAACCCGACGGTTTTTATCATATTTCTAGTTCAATGTTATATTCTTTAAGCCACATGTTAATTTGTATAAGATAAGCTAACGTTTGAGGGTATGTCATAAGTTGCCCAAACCAATTTTCTTTTAAGTTTTTACCATGTGTATTTAACATTTCAAATAGATATTTTACATCAATTATTTGTAATACAGGAGCAGTAGAACTTGTAATTATTCTTTTAATTTCGTTTTCTAAAAGTTCTAAATATTCTGGGTCATAAGTTTTAGGAAATGGAGATTTTTTTCTATGCACTATTTCATCTGGTACATCTTTTTCAAAAGCTTTTCTAAGTAAATATTTTTCAACTGGAATGTTGTTACCTTCCACCAATCCAAGTTTAAATTTATATGATAGATTATATACGTATTCAAATAATTTTCTATCTGCAAAAGGAACTCTTACTTCTAAACCACTTAACATGGACATCCTGTCAGTTCTTTCTACTAGAGTATTCATAAACCATTTAGTAGTTAGATAACAAGTTCTTCTAAATACATTTTCATCAGGGTTGCTACTATTGTATACCACATTTGTAATTGTATCGTTATATGCTCGTAGTATATAATTTTTTAGTTCTGACGTTGAAACTATGTCTTTTCTTAATATATTACTACGAATATCAAAAGAGCGGGCCCATGGAAAAGCTACTGAATGTAAAAGATTTTCTTTGTAGTACCAAGGATATCCACCCAATATTTCATCAGAACATTCTCCAGATATACAAACTTTAAAACCTTCTTTTGCTATCTTTTTACAAAATACAAGCATTGAAGAATCTATATCTGCCATACCTGGCATATCTCTTGCAATCATTGCATCCTTTAATGAATCAAATAAATCATGATTATTAAAGTAAACATTTACGTGATTTGTATGTAATTTATCTACCATTACTTTTACATAGTCACTATCTTTAGTTGGTTGGTAATCATTAGAATTGAAATCTTTATCATTTCCTTCAAAGTTTATTGAAAATGTAGTAAGGTCTGGGATTTCACGCCTCGCAAGGGTGGTAAGTACACTAGAATCCAGTCCTCCAGATAACATGGTACATACTGGTGTGTCAGATACAAGTTGTCTTTTAAGTGATGAAGATACAATTTCTTTTACTTTTGAAATAGATTCCTCTATTGTGTCATTTATTCGATTGGTTTCTAAATCCCAGTATTTTATGCAAGTCAAATCTTCACCAGAGAATATACCATAATGTCCAGGTAATATTTCAAATATATTTTTAAAGAAAGTTTTACCAGGTGTATGTGCAGGCCCAAGTCCAAATATTTCGCATAATTCATTTTTGCCTACTTTAGCTTTTATACTTGGATGTTTAAGGAGTGATTTTATTTCTGATGCAAAACAAAATTCACCGATTATTTAGTGTATAAAACAGTGGCTTTATGCCTAATGGGTCACGAGCTAAAAATATTTCTTTTTTATTTTCGTTTAATATAGCAAAAGCAAATATGCCATCAAGCATATTTAAAGCCTCTTCTCCAAAAAGAATGTAAGATGCAAGTACAATTTCTGTATCTGATTTAGTTTTTAATTCATAACCTTTTTTATTTAGTTTTTCTTCTATTTCAGGTGTGTTATATATTTCTCCGTTGTATACAATAGTGTATTTTTTCTTATTGTACTCAATAGTCATGGGTTGGGCGCCACCTTCGATATCTCTTATAGCAAGTCTTGTATGTCCTAAAGCTACGTTAGAGTGAACATAAATTCCTTTATTGTCTGGCCCACGTGGAGTAAGCATTTCTACCATAGAATTTATTGTATTATTATTTTTTATTTTTTCTTTTGAAACATATCCACAAATTCCGCACATCAATACCTCCAAAATTATTACAGAACATATATATTACTAGTTTGAATAAAATATTCATCTTTGTATTTAAAGTAAGTTAAATTTTTTTATCTGAAATATTGCAAATTGTAAAGAAATGGTATAGAATCTTGGAAGATAAAGGAGAGAACAAATGAAACCGATGGAAAATAATGTAAATGGGGGGGGGGCAAAAAAACCTTCTAAATAGTTATTTTCAAGACCAAATAAGATTGGCCTATGCTTTGCATACGTTAAAGTGCGTGTGTAAATCATAGGCCTTTTCGCATGCATTTGTTTTGCAACCTTTATTTAAAAAGAAAGAGGAGGAATATGAAAAAATGAAAAAGAAAAATGCAATATCGCTTATTGTACTTGTAATAACAATAATTGTAATGGCAATACTAGCTGCAACAGTAATTATTACATTGTCTAATACAAATATAATAAGTCAAGCAAATGATGCTGTGAAAAAGACAGAAGCACAGCAAGTAGAAGAGATGAAAGCTCTTATGTTAGCAGATGGAATGCTTGGAAAAAATCCAGAGTCACAAACAATAGGAGATACAACACTTGAATGGGATGATACTAAAAAAGAAATAATAGAAAAGAGAAATGGACAATTAGTAAAAGAAGGAGTAATCATTCCAACAGACTTTTATTATGTAGGTGGAACAAAAGATACAGGAGTAGTAATATCTGATGATGTTACAGATGAAAATAAAGGTGTAGATTATACATGTGTTGGGAACCAATTTGTATGGGTACCAGTAGATGATTTTTCTAAGTTTGTAAGAGGAACAGCAGAAGAAACATCAACAGGTTCTGGCATATATAAAATGACAGGAACATTAGATACAAAATATGTAGAACCAAGTGCAGAAGCGGATGAGTGGGAGAATGCTGAGTATAATGCAATGATGCAGTCAGTTCAAAAATACAGTGGTTTTTATATATCACGTTTTGAAGCAGGTAAGGAGAACAACAACGTAGTAAGTAAAAAAAATGTAACTGTATGGAGTGTGTATGGTGTTTCAGAGCTCGCAGCTAATGGAATAGTATATCTATCACAAAATATGTATAAAAACAGTTCGTCAGTAGTGTCCACATTGTGTTATGGAGTACAGTGGGATGCCGCATTGAATTTTGTATCTGATGCAGAGCATAATATAGTAGATTCAAGGTCATGGGGAAATTATGATGATTCCACGGGGAATGCATCAATAAATAGCGGAAAGTCAAATATGAATTATACTTCAGGTAGGAATGAGGCATGGAAAGCCAGAAATATATACGATTTAGCCGGCAATATGGAGGAATGGACTATGGAGAACGAATATTTAACATTTGCAGAATCTTATTCGCGTTTATTGCGTGGTGGCGCTTGTGATGTACCTGGCAGAGAAGGTGCTTTATATCGTAATGCCGATGGACCTTATGCTTCAGATTATTTTGGATTCCGTCCAGCACTATATATTAAATAAACAAGTATAAATTTAATTGAACTGGTTTAAACTTATTAAAAAGCTAAATAAGTTGGCCAGTTTTTTTGTCACTATACTATTCATTTTGCTATCTTTTTCTTTGTTTTACTTGAAAAATCTTCATTTTATTGATAATATAATAGTGAAATAAGGGGAAGAATAATGCAATTAAAAAGAATAGAACTGCAGGGGTTTAAATCGTTTGCAGATAAAACAGTGATAGAAGTAGAAGAGGGAATTACCACAATAGTAGGACCAAATGGTAGTGGAAAGAGTAATATATCTGATGCTATAAGATGGGTTTTGGGTGAGCAGAGTGCAAAGTCATTAAGGGGCTCTAATATGCTAGATGTAATATTTTCTGGAACAGAACAGCGTAAACCTCTTGGAATGGCAGAAGTTACACTTGTATTAGATAATACAGATCATAGTTTACCTATAGAATATGTCGAAGTATCAGTTACAAGACGTGTATATAGAAGTGGAGAAAGTGAATATTATATTAACAAAAATCAATCACGCTTAAAAGATGTGCAAGAGTTGTTCATGGATACTGGTGTTGGACGTGATGGATATAGTATAGTAGGACAAGGTAAGATAGATAGTATAATTTCATCAAAGTCTGAAGAAAGAAGAAATATATTTGAAGAAGCATCTGGAATTGTAAAATATAGGACAAGAAAAGATGAAGCGCTTCGTAAATTAGAGAATACAAATATAAATTTAGATAGAGTAAAAGATATTTTACAAGAGATCGAAAATACACTAGGACCTCTTGAAGAAAAAAGCAAGGTAGCCAAAAGATACCTAGAGTTAAGAGATGAATTAAAAAACATAGACATAAAGCTATTTGTTGATTTAGTGGATAACACGTCAAGTGACCTTGGAAAATTAAATTCACAAGTGGAAGCACTAGAAGAGAGTATTAAGCAAAATGAAAATACGCTTAATACTATACAAAAAACTAGTGACGAAACGCGTGTAGCTTTAGAGGAATTATTAGCAGATACCGAAAAAAAACAAGCAGATTATTACAAATTATTAAATGAAAAAGATAGACTTTTATCACGCACAGAAGATTTTGATACTAGAATGACAAATGCAAGACTTTCAATAGAAAAATTAAAAGAAGAGATACAGGAAAATAAAGCTAGTATAGAAATATTTGAACAAGAAATAGCTACTCGTAATTCAAAAAAAGAAGGCATGAGAGAAAATAAAGAAAGATTTGTTAAGGAATTACAGGAAAAAGAGGCTGAATTAAAAGAGCTTATCATGAATATGTCCGAAAAGGAACTTGAAATAGAAAATAAAAAATCAGAGTGTGAGCAAAAGAAAGAAAAGATTTCTGAACTAAAACTTGAAATTGGAACTGCAAATGCAAAAATAGAGGCAGCCCAGTCAAGACTAGATAGTTTAAACAAAGTGTCTAGCGATAGTAGTAATACATCTGAGTTATCATCTGAATTAGATAAAATAAAGAAAGAGTTTGATACAAAAAAAGAAGAGTTGGAGAAAGCCCAAAATATATTGGAGCAAGAAACTTCAAGAAAGCAAGAATTAGATAAGTACTTTTTAAGTATTGCTTCTACTGAAGATAGCTTGAAACAGAAGATATTAGAAGCTAAATCTAAACTTGGATATATGACAAATCTTGAAAATGAAAATGCAGGATATGTTTCTAGTGTAAAGAGCATTATAGACATGACAAGAAGAAATGTATCATATGCAAATAGAGTCTTTGGAACTATGGCAGGCATTGTATCTACTGATGAAAAATATGAAAAGGCAATAGAAATAGCTATGGGAAGTTATCTTCAAAACATAGTTGTAGATACAGATAAAACAGCCAAAGATTTAGTACAGTTTTTAAAAGATGGTGCATTAGGAAGAGCTACTTTTTTACCAATAGAGAGCATAAGACTATATAAAGAAGATATTCCATCAAAAGCAAAAAGTATGACAGGATATATAGGTACAGCAATAGAATTGGTGTCATATGATAAAAAGTTTGATGCAGTTGTAAGACTAGCTTTAGGAAGAAGTGTAATAGTAGATACAATAGAAAATGGAATAAAGATTTCTAAAGTAACGGCCCACAGTGCAAAGATAGTTACACTCACAGGAGATGTAATAGCTACTACTGGAAGTATAACTGGTGGACAAGCCAATACTAAACAGGTTAACTTGGTTGGAAGAACAAGAAAACTTGAAGAGTATAAAAAAGCACTAGATATGGCAAACGAAGAATATGCTGAATTTCAAAATACATTTAAAGATAAAAAGTATGAATTAGAAACGCTTGTTACTAAATTAAATGTATCTAAAGCTTCTTTTGATAAAGCAAATATAGAATACAACATAATATCTGAAAGACTTTCTCAAATGTTAAAAGAAGTAGATAGACTAAAAAATAGCGTGGCTCAAAGAGATTCTGAAAAAGAAGAACTTAAAAACAAAATAATTTCATTAAACGAAGTTATTGAAAAATTATCTGAAAATACTCAAGTTATCTCTCAAGAATTAAATGTTACTTTAGAAGAAATTAGTGAGTACACAAGATTTAATAAAGAAAAACAAGAAAGAGTAAATTTCTTAAACGAAGATATAATGAATTTAAAAATATCTGTGTCATCTTTTGATGAGTCTACTTTATCTATAGATGAAATGGTAGAAAAGATAACGCAAGATATATCTAATTTCCATGATAGTATTGCAAGAAAAGAAGAACTTATTTTAGGTTATACAAACGAACTTGAACAAGGAGAGACAGATAATATAAAAGATAAAGAGGCTTTGGAAGATATTATACAAAGAATAGATGTTGAAGCTAAAAATCTAGAAAAGCTTAAAGAAGATAAAGGCATAAACATAGCAAGACAAAGTGAACTTGAAAAGGAAATGCTAAATACAGTAAGTGTGTTAGATAAACTTAAAGGAGAAAAATCTAAAGTCGAAGCTAAAAAGAGCAAGTATGATGCAGAAGTGGAAATGCTTAGAGTGAAAATGTGGGAAGAGTATGAACTTACTACCATGGGAGCAAGAGAACTTGCTAAAGGTTTAAGCTCATTAGAAAATGAGTCTAAAGCAAAACTTGAATCTCGTGCAAATAAGTTAAAATCTGAAATTAAATCATTAGGAGAGGTAAGCGTGTCTTCTATTGAAGAATATAAAGAGTTAACTGAAAGATACTCATTCATGAGTAACCAAAAAGTCGATTTAGAAGATACAAAGATTAAACTTGAAAACTTGATAGAAAATACAACAAGTATAATGAGAACACAGTTTGCAAAACAATTTAGACAAATAAATGACAATTTTAAAGCTGTATTTACTGAACTATTTGGTGGAGGAAGAGCAGAGCTTAAACTTACTGATGAAAAAAATGTATTAGAAAGTGGAATAGAGATAGTTGCTGAACCACCAGGAAAGAAACTGCAAAGTTTGTCACTTCTTTCTGGAGGCGAAAAAGCGCTAACTGCTATTGCAATTCTATTTGCAATACTTAAAATTAAGTCACCACCATTTTGCATATTAGATGAGATAGAGGCAGCTTTAGATGATGTAAACGTAGCACGTTTTGCATCGTATATAAAGAAGTATTCGGATGAAACACAATTTTTAGTTATAACACATAGAAAGGGAACAATGGAAATTGCATCATCTGTGTATGGTGTAACAATGCAAGAATATGGTGTATCTAAGCTTATTTCTATGAAAATGAAATAATACATAATAAAAATAGAATAAAAAAAGAGGAAATATCCTCTTTTTTTTATGTTTTACGAAATTTGCCTATAAAGTGAAATTACTCTTTTATGGATCGTCTGTTTGAGATCTTTATCTGTGCAGTTCACAAAGATAAATTTTAAAAAATCACAGTTCGTGATGTTTTCAATAGCAACTTTTCTTACCTTCATACTTTCATCGTTCATTGCGATCTGGGCAAGTGTAATCTGGTCGTTAAGCTTAGGCACTGCCAAAATTCTGATTCTCCAACTTACAGCTGTAGTTGCTATATTTGTAAGGCATTCTTGGGAGGACAGTCTAAGAGTTGCTGCTTTTGCAATTTTGAAAAATGCGCTTGTCAGAGCAATAGTTGTAAGAATTTCTTGATTATTGATTTGTTCAAGCAAGTCGAGTCTGGTATCCATAGAGTAATATGGATCAGTTACGATCTGCATGAATTTTTTGTCCTTTTCAAGGGATTGAAGAGTGTTGTCTTTGACATTAGTCATAACTTTTAATACCTCCAAATTATTTTAGATAATAATTGCATGTTGTATATTACACATGTAATTATACCATATATGTCAACTGTATTGTGCTACACAGTATAATATACGCGAACTGTACAATAATATATTGTATAAGAAATTTGTTGTATATTTCAAGAGTTTTAAAATAGAATAGTAATATAAGGAGAGTGTAGAAATTGTCAAAGTTTAAAACATATTTTAAAGCAATTTTGGTACCTTTAATTGTAGGTGCTGTAATCGGAATAATTATGTCTGGTTCCATAGATTATGAAAGTTTAAAACAGCCACCACTTGCACCACCATCATGGCTATTTCCAGTTGCATGGACAATACTTTATATACTTATGGGTGTATCTTTTGGAATTTTGAAAGTAAATGATGTTATGGATAGAAAAGCTAAAACAATATATTATATTCAACTTGGTATAAATGCTTTGTGGTCTATAATTTTCTTTGTATTAAAAGCAAGGCTTTTCGCATTCATATGGATACTTTTATTAGATATAGCTGTAATAGCATTTTTAGTTGTATTTTATAAAAGAAACAAGACCGCAGGACTACTTCAAATACCATATTTGTTATGGGTTTTATTCGCATCATATTTGAATTTAGGTGTATATTTGCTTAATAGATAAACCATGTCAAATGTGTCAAAAATATGTGACAATATGTTATTTAGCACTTGATGCTTGCGAGTGCTAAAATTTGATGTATAATATAAATGTAAAAAGTAAATAATACTTTTACATGTGTTATATATGGATATCACACATAGTATAAAAAGGAGTGGTTTTTATGTTGATGATACCAAGAAGAAAGAATGAATTTGATTTATTAGATGATATGTTTGGAAGCCCATTTTTTAGTGAGTCTGAAAGCAAAATTATGAAAACAGATATTAAAGAAAAGAAAGACAAATATGTCATAGATGTAGATTTGCCTGGATATGATAAAGAAAATATTAAAATGGAAATTGAAGATGGTTACCTAACTATTCATGCTACTACTGATACAAATAAAGAGGAAAAAGAAGAAGGTAAATTTGTACGTAAAGAACGTTATGTAGGTTCTTGCTCAAGAAGTTTCTATGTAGGAGACGAAGTACAAATTGAAGACGTCAAAGCTTCATTTAGAAATGGTACTTTGAGAATAGAAGTTGCTAAAAAAGAAAAGGAACCAGAATTACCTACTAAGAAATATATAGAAATAGGTGACTAATAGATTGATGATATATTAAATATACTTACTTTTGGACTGGGTTTTAAAACCCAGTCTATATTTATATATACATACATATTATATTTGTAATATATGTGTCTATATGGTATTATAAAAAAGTGGAGGTAATATGCAAGAGAAACGATATATATATATAATACAAATGCATACAGGTACAATACCAGCAAAATTGGTTAGAAATTTTACTAGGTATGAATATAGCCATGTTGCAATATCTCTTAATAAAGACTGTAGCACACTTTATAGTTTTGGAAGAAGAAGTCTTAATAATGTATTAAATGGAGGATTTACTTATCAAAGTAAGAAGGATAAGTTTTTTGAAAAGTTTAAAAATACCGAATGCAAGATTTATGAGATGTGTATTACCGAGGAACAGTATGAAAAGCTATGTGATATTATACAATATATGAGAGAAAACGATAAAAAGTATAAATATGACTTTGGCGGTATTGTACTTAGACATTTAAAACTTCCAATTACTTTTAAAAATAAGTACGTATGTAGTTATTTTATAGCAGAACTATTGGAAAGATGTAATATTTATAAATTTAATAAAAAAACATGTTTTGTTACACCTAAGGATTTTGAAAATATGGTTGGCACAGAAGAGATTTTTTATGGTAAATTTATTGAGTATTAGAAATGAATGATATAAATTTTATAATAGTATATTGCAAATAGTAAAAGAATGGTGTAGAATGAAAAAATAAATGGGAAAACAAAAGAAAATCAAAGAAGGACAACTAGTGAGAATGCAAATAATTTTTTTACAATATTAAAATAAATGTGGTTTATATTTTACATATTATATTTCGTGTAAATATGATTTTTGGGGTTATAATTAACTTCTATGTTTTTTATCATTTATTAAATTACAAAAGAAAGAGGAAATAATATGAAAATGAAAAAGAAAGTGGCAATTTCGCTTATTGTGCTAGTTGTAACAATTTTAGTTTTAGCTATAATTGCAACAACGGTTATAATAGCATTGTCTAATACAAATATTATAGAACAATCAAATAGCGCCGTAAGTAAAACTAAAGAACAGCAAATAAGAGAAGCAAAAGAATTGATGAAGGCGGATGGAATGGCTAATGGAAATCCTGCAAGTATAACAATAGAAGATACAATCCTTATATGGGATAATGACAGAAAAGAAGTTATAGAAATGAGAAATGGACAACTTATAAAAGATGAAGTTGTTATTCCTGACGGATTTTATTATGTAGGTGGAACAAAAGATACAGGACTTGTAATATCTGATTCAGAATCAGATGAAAACCAAGGGGTAGATTACATATGTGGTGGTAACCAATTCGTATGGATACCGGTTGAAGATTATTCTAAATTTGTAAGGGGAACTGCAGTAAAATCAAATACAGATTCAAATATATATAAAATGACAGGTGAGTTAGATACAAATTATTATACGGAGCCGTATATAAACGCAGAACAATGGGAAAAAGATGAGTACAACGCAATGTGCGAGTCTGTTAAGAAGTATCAAGGATTTTATATAGCACGCTTTGAAGCTGGAGACGCAGATGCTGTAGAAGAAAGAGGTCATCAAACTCAGGCAGGGGAAATTGTAAGTAAAAAGAATGCGTATGTATATAATTATGTACCATGGGGAACTTCAATTGAAAGTGTTGGTGATAGCAAAACAGGCGGAGCAGTATATTTATCACAAAGAATGTATTCTGGTAGCAAATCCGTAGTATCTACATTGTGTTATGGAGTACAGTGGGATGCTATAATGAACTTTGTATCTGATGAAACACACAATATTGTTGATTCAACTTCATGGGGAAAGTATTCTGGTAACATTCAAAGATGTGGAGAAAATGAGACAATGAAAGCTAAAAATATATATGACTTGGCAGGTAATGTAGCCGAGCTTACAATGGAAGCATTTGATGAAAGCACTACAACTTCAGCACGTGTACAGCCAGTTAACAGACGAGGACATTTAATGTATTCTCTCATTGAAACAGTTCTTAGTAGAGAAATATATATGGCTGCAAAGGAACCGGTTAGTGACAAAAATAGCGGTCGCGTTGTGCGTGGAGGAAATATTTATTATACTTCTTATGAACAACAAGCTGTTTATCGTTATAACTTTGATTCTAACGAGGTTTCAGAGGGAATTGGATTTAGAGTAGCATTGTACATAATATGATAATTTTAGTATAACAAATATAGTTAATAAAACTTAATATAAATTTAAACAAACCTTTCTATTACTTAACAAGGTTTTAGGTAATAGGGAGGTTTTGTTATGTAGTAAAAGTCCAAAAAAAAATCGGTAATTGTGTGATAAAAGTACATGTTCTTGATATATATATATATGTGTGTTATCATATGTAAGATAATAGGGAGTTGAAGTTTTATGCTTAATTTTTTTAAAGGAATTGTCGTTGGAATTGGAGGAATTGCACCAGGCCTAAGTGGGAGTGTACTTCTAGTTATATTTGGTTTGTATCAAAAAACAATAGATGCGATAGGCACATTGTTTAAAAAATTTAAAGAAAACTTTTTGTTTTTGGCACCTTTGTTTTTAGGGTTTGGTGTTGGAATATTATTGTTTAGTAAAGTAGTTGACTTTTTACTTAATAATTATGAGGCACAAACTAGGTTTGCATTTTTAGGTCTAGTTTTAGGAACAATACCTTTGTTTTATAGAGAGGTAAAAAAAGAAGGCTTTAGTAAAAAGTATTATATATATATTATAGTTGCTGCAATTTGTGGTTTTGCGTTGTTCTTTTTTAACGGAAATTTATTTCCAACAGTTGTAAACCCTAATATATTTCAATCATTTATGTTAGGAGTAGCAGTGGCAGGTTCTTCAATAATACCTGGAGTAGATAGTGCAGTTATACTTTCATCTTTAGGTTTATATGAGCTTTATGTATCATCAATAGCATCATTAAACTTTCAAGTTTTAATACCAGCAGCAGTTGGCTTAGGAATAGGGGCATTAGTTATTTCATTTGTAATGAGTAAGCTTATTAAAAGATTTTACACAGCTACATTTTCAATAATATTTGGTTTGTTTTTGTCTATAATACCAAATGTTTTAAATGAAAGTTGTCATTTAGGCTTTAACATGTCATCAGTAGTTTCTATATTATTAGTTGTTATAGGTTTTGGAGTATCATATTATTTGGGAGATATAGAAGGAAATAACCAAAAGATTAAAAAGTTGTTCAAAAAAGAAATAGCTTAATATAATTTAAATATAACCTTTCTTATTTTAGAAAGGTTATACTTTTACGTACTTTTTCAATTTATTTTGAATTTTAGTTTCTATTCTAGAAACGTATGAACGAGATATGCTAAGGATGTCTGCTACTTCTTGCTGCGTTTTAGGAGTAGAACCACCTAATCCATAACGCATGCAAATTATTTGTCTTTCTCTTTCTGGCAATTTAGTATTTATATATTCTAATATTTGTTTTGTTATAACTTTGGTATATATATTTTCAATTGGATCAACTTCGCTATTTTCTAAAATATCTACAAGCTCCATGTCGTTTCCATCTTTATCTGTTCCTATGACGTTATTTATCGAAATATCTCCGGCTGTTTTTTTAGAACTTCTCAGATGCATTAAGATTTCATTTTCAATACATCTAGAGCAATAAGTAGAGAGTTTAAAGCCTTTATTTTCACTAAAGCTGTTAATTCCTTTAATTAAACCTATAGTCCCTATGGATATAAACTCTTCATTGTCTTGAACGTTTGATGAATATTTTTTTGCAATATGTGCAACAAGCCTTAAATTATGTTCTATAAGTTTGTTTTTAGCATCTTTATCTCCATCAAACATTTTCTTTAACAGGTAATCTTCTTCACTTTTAGAGAGTGGTTCAGGGAAGAGATTGCTTGAAGATATATAGCCAAATAATAAAAATATATAAGAAAAGATACTAGATAAAAAAGATAAAATCATTTCATTCGCCCCTAATAAAAAATATGATTTGAGGGCTAAATTTTGCATGTCACGGTTGTCAAAAACTTTATGTTTTGCCATTGACATATATGTTATACTTGAAGTATATGCTTTCATAGCTCAGTTGGCAGAGTGCGTCATTGGTAATGACGAGGTCACGGGTTCGACTCCCGTTGGAAGCTCCAAAAATTGTAAAAGTGGGCAACTGTACATTTCAAAAGTTGTCTTTTTTTTTTACACTATAATAAATGTGTTGCAAAAGATGTGTATCTGTGGTACAATTATTATGTTAACTCTCCGGTTTTACATTTCATTAAAATAATTATTTTAGGAGGATATGCTGTATGCATGAGTATCGCATTGTTCAGATGGAGGCCAAAAATTTATCGTTTGCAATTGAAGAAGTCGAAAAAGAAGTATCATATTTTATGCAGATGGGGTGGAAACCTCAAGGTGGAGTGAGTATTTCAATAAAAAACTTGCCTACCACAGCTATATATATTGTTTGTCAGTCGATAATAAGGCAGTAAAAAGGGAAAAATTGTATAACTCAACACAAAAAGAGCATGTCAGATATGATATGCTCTTTTTACATGGAAATAATTTATCCAAATTTGTATATTTTTCGTGACAAATTTTTGACTATATGTTATAGTTATATTGAGGTGCAAAATATGGCAAAATCATTTAATGATATATATAATGAGGTTTTTTCTAAATATGGTGATGAAATAAATAAAATACAAAACTCTACAAAAAAGAAAGTTAAAATAGCTGTAATTATATATTGTATAATTTTGCTGGCTTTAATACTTCTTAAGATGTATTTTGCTATTATTCAATGTTCAATATTCTATCTTGTAATTAGTACAATAATTATAAATCTTACTTCAAGATATGGAAACGGGAACAAATATAAAACTGGTGTAATAAATGATTTAGTAAAAGCTGTATATCCATCATCAGAGTACAATTACATTAAAGGTATTCCATCAAGCAAGTATAACAAGAGGGCATTTAAAGATCATTATGATAGGTATTCTTCAGAGGATTTGGTTGTTACAAACAACGCTATGAATTTAGAGTTTTCTGAAGTTCATACTGAGGTTGAGTCTGAAGATAGCGACGGTCATACTACATATACCACATCATTTTCAGGAATAGCTGGTTTGTGTGATTTAAGAAAAAATATAAACACAAATTTATATATAACAAGTAATAGAGCATTTGCAAAGTCTAATAAAAACAATGTCCGTGTGGATATGCCTGAGTTTGAAAAAACGTTTGATGTGTTTGCAGATAACAAAATAACTGCGATGGGACTTTTAACAGCAGATGTCATGGCAGAATTATTGGAGATGAAAAAAAATCTTGGATGTATGTTTGAAATAGCTGTTGAAAACGATAAAATCTATTTCAGAATGCATACAGGAAATTCTTTTGAAATGACTATATTTAAAGATAGTATGGGAGTAGAACAATTAAAGAAGTACTATGATTTACTTGTTTATGTGGATAGAATAACTAAATTATTGGACAAACATATACAAGCTTTGGAAATATAATTTTAACAAAAATAGGATGTGAGATAGTATGAGAAGGTCTTTGGATGAGATATATGAGGAAGTTTATTCCAAATATGGGATAGAGCTTGAAGAGAAGAGAAAAAAAGCTAGAAAAACTTCAAAAGAAATCATGAAGGTTTGGGCTATAATAGTAGCAATTAGTATTGTAATCCTTATATTTGTTGGCTTTAATTTTTCTAATATAATAAAAATAGGGGGCGTAGATTTTATCTGTTGGCTGATAGCTGGTGTGATAATTGCATGTATTTGGCCCACAGGTGAAGGTACAAATATCAACTCTAGAAGGGATGTAATTAAAACTATTGTATATGGAGTTTTCCCTTCAGCTAAATACTCTCGTGGAGAAGGAATCCCTTCTTCTGAATATAGAGGCTATTTTTTTGGAGATAGGTGCGATAGATTCTTTTCAGAGGATTTGATTGCTACAAACGATAAAACCAATTTGAATTTTTCGGAAGTTTGTACAAAATGTATGTACAAAAACAAAGAAGGGGATTATGATTACAGAACATCTTTTTTAGGGATAGCAGGATATTTTGATTTACCAAAGTCGATCGATACAAAAATATATATCACAGCAGATAAGAAACTCGAAAAAAAGACGGAAGATAAAGTTTGTTTGGATATGCCTGAGTTTGAGGAGATATTTGATGTTTATACAGGTAACAAAATAACAGCAGTTGCTCTTTTAACAGCAGATGTTATGACAGAGCTCATAGAAATGAAAAATAAATTAAATTTGATGTTTGATATTGCAATAGAAAATGATAGAGTTTATTTTAGAATAAATACTGGGGAGATATTAGAATTAGAGATGTTTATTGATGATCAAATGAGACCAGAAGTGCTATCAAAGCATTACAATTTACTTTGCTATGTAGATGATGTAGCAAAATTATTATATAAACATATAGCAGATTTAGAAATTTAAGGAGAAAAAAGATGATAATATTAGGAATTATTTTATTTATACTTATACTTTACATTATAACGAAGTATAACGGATTTAAAAAGAAAAGATTACAAGTTGAACAAGCAAAAAAAGCAATTGACATATATTTAAAACAGCGTTTTGATTTGATTCCAAATCTTGTTGAAGTAGTAAAAGGAGAAAAAGAATACGAAAAAGAAGTATTAGAAAACTTAACTAAATTAAGAAGTGAGGCTATTAAAGAACATGGGTTGCAAGAAAAGGCAAAATTAAATAACGAGTATAACAAGATACTATTACTTGCAGAAAATTATCCTAATTTGAAATCTAATGCATCATTTTTAAATTTACAAAAACAGTTGACTAAAATGGAAAATCAACTTCAAGCTGCAAGAAGAATATATAATGTGGAAGTTACTGAATATAATACAAAAATTGTTACAGTTCCAACAAATATTATAGCAGGGCTATTTGGATTTAAACAAGTAGAATATTTTGAAGTAAAAGACGAAGAAAAAGAAAATGTTGAAATCAACTTAGACTAAATAAAAGAGTATTACCAGAGGTGTACATTAAAAGTACAATCGGGTAATATTTTTTTACCTTTAAAACAATTGTCGATAACACTTCAAACCGGTCGAAAGCATGTGAGTCATATGTAATATGTAATATAATAACAAAGAAAACAGATAAACATATTGGAGGTTTGAAGTGATGTATGAATTTACTAAAAGAGCACAAGTAGCTCTAGATTATACAAAAAAGTTTGCAATAAGCTTAAATTCCGGATATGTCGGAACAGAGCATATGTTATATGGTCTAATCAAAGAAGGAAAGGGCTTAGCTTCAAAGATACTTATGGCTCAAAATCTTACTGCAACTCAAATAGAAGAGAGCATAGTTAAACTATATGGTAAAGCTAGTAAACCTAATAAATGTAGTGATCCTTCACTTACACCTAGAGCACATAGGGTGTTAGAAGAAAGCGTAAATGAAGCAAAAAAGCTTAATTGCAAATATATTGGAACAGAACATATTTTAGCATCTTTACTAAAAGAAACAGATAGCATGGCGGTTAGAGTTTTAATAGATTTGTCTGTTAATCCTAATAAAATATTTATGGATATATTTAAACTTACATCTGAGTCTGAAAGTATAAATAATTCTGGTATATTTAAGTGCGCAAATACACCTAATCTAGATATGTATGCTAAAGATTTAACACGGACTTGCAAAGGCTGGAAAGATAGATGCAGTTATAGGTAGAGAAGAAGAGTTAAAAAGAGTTATTGGAATACTTACTAGATGTACAAAGAATAATCCATTGCTTTTAGGAGAGGCTGGAGTTGGTAAAACTGCTATAATAGAGGGACTAAGTTTAAAAATTGCAAAAGGGGAAGTAAGTGATTGCCTGCTCGGTAAAAGAATTTTTATGCTAGACATTTCTTCTTTAATAGCTGGCGCAAAATATAGAGGGGATTTTGAAGAACGATTAAAGCTTTGTCTGCAAGAAGCCATGGAAGCACAAAATATAATTATATTTATTGATGAAATGCATACACTAATTGGTGCAGGTGCAGCAGAAGGGGCGATTGATGCTGCAAATATTTTAAAACCTTTCTTAGCACGATCACAAATACAGATGATTGGTATTACTACAAATGCAGAGTATCAAAAGTATGTTGCAAAAGATAGTGCGTTTGCACGTAGATTTCAAACTGTAATGGTTGATGAGCCGAGTATAGATGAATGTTTTAAAATCTTAAAAGGTGTTAAGAAAAAATATGAAAGCTATCATAATGTTATAATTCCAGATAGCGTAATTAAATTTGCTATAACAGAATCTGTAAGGTATATAACAGATAAAAATTTACCAGACAAAGCGATAGATATTATAGATGAAGCTTGTACTAATCAACAATTGAAACTTGTTGCAGATAAAAAAGGAGCATCTAAAAATGAACTGCAAATATTTTTAGAGAAAATAAATAAAACTGGAAAATCTGAAAAAAGAATACTTACAAAAGATGATGTATGTGATGTTATAAGTAAATGGACTAAAATCCCTGTGACAAAGTTAAAGTCTAAAGAAAGTAGTAGATACAAGAATATTGAAAAAAACTTAAAGTCTAGGGTAGTTGGTCAAGATGAGGCAATAGAGAAAATATCTCGTGCAATAATTAGAAGTAGGGTGGGTCTAAAAGATCCAAAAAGACCTATAGGTAGCTTTCTATTTATTGGCCCAACTGGTGTTGGTAAAACAGAACTTGTAAAAGTTTTAGCAGAGGAGTTGTTTGCAAAGCCAGATGCTCTAATACGTTTAGATATGTCAGAGTTTTCAGAGCCACATAGTACGTCAAAGCTTATAGGGTCACCTCCTGGATATATTGGATTTGGAGAACAGGGTGTGCTGACAGATAAAGTTAGAAAAAAGCCATATAGTATAATACTTTTTGATGAAATAGAAAAAGCACATCCAGATATATATAATATTTTATTACAAATACTAGATGATGGTCGTCTCACTGATTCGACAGGTAGGGAGTGTGATTTTAAGAATACTATTTGTATAATGACATCAAACGTTGGTGCAAGAAATATTACAGATAAAAATACTGTTGGATTTGTGAAAGTGGCTGATGAAAAAGCAGAATATGAAAGAATGAAAGATGCTGTTATGGCAGAGGTAAATAAATGCTTTAGCCCAGAGTTCTTAAATAGATTAGATGATATAATAGTATTTAACAAATTAAATGAAAACAGCGTAAACAAAATTGCAAAATTACTTTTAAATGAGGTAAAATCCAGAGCAAAATCTAAAGGAATTAGGGTTACATTTGAAGATAGTGTAGTAGAATATATAACACGTGTTGGCTTTGATACAAAAAGAGGGGCAAGACCGATTAGAAGAGCTATTGAGAAGAATATAGAGGATAAATTTGCTGAGTATGTTATAGATAAAAAGATAGATTATAAATCTGAATTTAATGTTTCATTTTCCGAGGAATTAAATGATATAGTTATATCTAAAAAGAAGAAAGTAAAAGTGTAAAAATTAAAACAGTCATGAACAAAATTTAGCTCATGGCTGTTTTATAAAATTATTAAACTTCATCAGAAGTGTCATCAACCGTTTCGCTAAGTGAAAGATTATAGAACTCCTTTTCATCAGCTACTGGCAAGGCTTCTACACTTTTTAATTTTTTCTCTATAGTACGAGTCTTTCTTGTTGCATCATTCATTGTATTAGAAATCTCTATTAGTTTTTTATTTGTTTTATCTAGAAGATCTCCAAATTTGTTAAATTCTGTTTTAATGTTTCCAAGCAATTCCCAAACTTCACTAGAACGTTTTTCTATTGCTAGAGTTTTGAAGCCCATTTGTAAACTGTTTATTAGTGCGACAAATGTAGAGGGACCTGTAATAAGCACTCTGTATTTTTGAGTTAAAATTTCACATAAGCCTGTATTTTTAATAACTTCACAGTAAAGACTTTCTGTAGGAAGAAACATTATTCCAAAGTCTGTTGTATAAGGTGGGTCAATGTATTTTTCAAATATTGCTTTAGCACAAGATTTAATTTCGTTTTCTAAACTTTTTTTACATTCTGCAACTTGTGTTACATCTCCTGCTTCTTCTGCTGTAACAAGCCTTGAATAGTCTTCAACTGGAAATTTAGAATCAACTGGAAGCAACACTGTATCTATTCCGTTTTTTCCTGGCAATTTTATAGCAAATTCAACAAAGTCATTTGTTTTAGCTTTAATTTTTACATTTGTAACGTATTGTTCAGGTGTTAAAAATTGCTCTAGTATATTAGACAGTTGTACTTCACCCCAATATCCACGTGATTTTACGTTAGTAAAAACTTTTTTTAAATCTCCAACTCCTTGAGCAAGGCTTTGCATTTCTCCTAAACCTTTATATACAGATTCTAGTCTATCATTTACAAGTTTGAAAGATTCGCCAAGTCTTTGTTCTAATGTGTTTTGAAGCTTTTCGTCAACTGTCATTCTCATACGCTCCAATTTATCATTATTATCTTTTTGTATATGCTGCAAGTTTTCTTCTACAGTTTTACGTATGTTTTCTAATTTCACTTCATTTATAGTTGTCAAGTTTGTAAGACTGTTTTGTTGGATATTAGTACTTTCTACAATTTTTCCACCAATAATATTTGTGAGTTCCTCACGAGTTTGTTTAAGCCCATTTGCGAGTTCACGTTTTATATCCTCAGACTTGTCACGCTTAGATGATTTTATTAAAGCTATGACAAGCAAAATAATTACTACGACTAATGCTGCTATAACTCCTATTAAAGTAGTTTCCATATATAATACACCTCGCATATTATTATACTGAACAAAAGTTCATTTGTCAATTAGAACTTTAAATTTATATAAACATATAATTAAAAGTAAATACAGAACATATCTTGTATATGGGTGATTTGTTTGAAAAGGCCAAGTAGATTTATGTTTGATGCACTTGTATTAACTATATCTGGAATACTTGCCAGGGTAATAGCAGTTTCTTTTAATGTGTACGTCTCAAAAAGAATAAGTACAGAGGCAATGGGTGTATATCAAATGCTTATGTCTATATATCTATTTGGTATAAACATAGCTGTTGCTGGTATGGGGCTCACAACTATAAAACTTGTATCTAAAGAAGAAGCACTAGAAAATAAAGAAAAAGTGTCATTGATAATGAAAAAAATAATTCGTTACACGGTAACTATGGGAAGTATTGCTATGGTACTTTTAATGATGACTTCAAGTTTTTTAGTAGAACATGTTTTAAATAATTTAGTAACAGAAAGAGTAATATATATACTTGCTGTGTCACTGCCATTTCTTTCAGTATCCTACTCATTGAATGGATATTTTACTGCAGAAAGAAAAGTTTTTAAAAGCGCCATATTGCAAGTATTTGATCAGATATCTAAAGTTATTGTAATGATAATATTTATGAATAAATTTTTACCTGGAGATTTAGAAAATGCATGTATCGCACTAATCTTAGGAGATACTGTGTGTGAAGTTATATATTGTATTATTACTGTATTTTTGTATAGATTAGATGATAAAAAAGCAACGTGCGATACAAAGCTAAAAATCAAAGAGATGAAAAAAGAAAAAGATACAGCAAAAGAAATAATCAATATTGCATTTCCAATAGCTTTTACTGCATGTATTCGTTCGGGGTTAAATGCGTTAAAACAAGTCACCATTCCAAAAAGCCTTTCAAAATCCAATATGTCATATAAAGAGGCAATATCTGAGTATGGTGTTGTAACTGGAATGGCAATGCCAATAATTTCTTTCATGGCGGTATTTATTCAACCTTTTAGTGGACTTTTGCTTCCACAATTTTCTGAATATGCTGCAAAGAAAGATAAAAAAAGAATACTGTATACAATAGATAGAGTTTTTAGTACTACCATATGCTATGCACTGTGTATTATGGGAGGCCTTTGGACATTTTCTACAGAATTAGGAGAGATTTTATATAATAATTCAAGCGTTGGGTGGTATATTAAGATGTTATGCCCTCTAGTTGTGTTTATGTATTTAGATTCAACTGTAGATAGTATGTTAAGGGGACTAGATAAACAGATTGGGGTAATGGTTTGTAATATAATAGATTTAATAGTAAGCATAAGCTTTATATATTTTGTAGTCCCTATTATGGGTGTTAAAGGATACGTTGCATCAATGTTTTTAAGTACTATTCTTAATGCTAGTATAAGTATAGCAATTTTAATACATACAGTTCATTTTGAATTTAAACTTTTTTCATGGATTATACTTCCTGCAGGAGGAGTTGTACTTGCTGCAGTCGTTTCAAGAGTAATAATTAGTACACTAAATGCAAGTTATATAACTTTAGCTATTAGTGCTGGAGTATATGTTTTAATATATATGATTTATTATTTACTCATAAAGAGGATAAAAAGAAAGTTGTAATTTATATTAAAATGTTTGAAAAAATACATAGCAAAACAAACTTCTTTGTAACCGAATGTTTATCCTTCGGACAACAAAGAAGTTTTTAATATGTAATAAGCATATATGAATTTATTGTAAAAAATATATCTAAATGTGAATTCAAAACTTGAAAAAAGTCAATAATACTTGTATACTATTTGCTATACAAGGAGAATTTATTATGTGTGGATTTGTGGGTTATGTTGAAAAAGGTAAAAAAGATACAAAGATAGTTGAGGCGATGGCTGATACTATAAAACATAGAGGACCAGATGATGAAGGAATTTATGAAGATGATGGAGTATCATTAGCTTTTAGGAGACTTAGTATAATAGATTTAAACAATGGTCACCAACCAATGTTTAATGAAGATAAATCAATGGTAATTTTATTTAATGGAGAAGTATACAATTTCCAAGAGTTAAGAAAAGATTTAGAAGAAAAGGGTCATGTATTTTGTAATAATTCAGATACTGAAACTATACTTCACGGATATGAAGAGTATGGCGAAAATATAACAAAAAAACTAAGAGGAATGTTTGCCTTTGTTATATGGGATATAAAGAATCAAAAATTATTTGGAGCAAGAGATCCATTTGGTATTAAACCATTTTATTATTATAACTCAGATAATTTGTTTATATTTGGCTCTGAAATAAAGAGTTTTATACCGCATCCTAGATTTAAAAAAGAACTTAATGAAAAAGCACTTAAAACATATTTAACTTTTCAGTACTCTGCATTAGATGAAACTTTCTTTAAAGGTGTATACAGATTAAAGCCAGGCCATCAATTTACATATGAATCAGGAGAACTTAAAATAAATGAATATTATGAAGCTAGATTTAGTGAGAAAAAACAAGATTTTGATGAAACTGTAAATAAAATACATGAAACTATTAAAAGTTCAATAGACTACCATAGAATAAGTGACGTTGAAGTAGGAGCATTTTTGTCTAGTGGAGTTGACTCAAGCTATGTAGTATCATATGCTAAACCAGATAGAACATATACTGTTGGATTTAACTTTAATAATTTTGATGAAACGGTTTATGCCAAAGATTTATCTAATATGTTAGGTATCACAAATACAAGTAAGTTGATTACAGCAGAAGAATTTTTTGAGTCACTTCCTTATGTACAGTATTATTCAGATGAGCCTCATGCAAATCTTTCAGCGGTACCATTGTATCATCTTGCACATCTTGCTGCAAAAGATGTAAAGGTAGTATTATCTGGCGAAGGAGCAGATGAATTGTTTGGAGGATACCAAACTTATCACAGAACAAACTTTTATAACGCATATGAAAGTTTACCTTTGTCTTTTAGAATTAAAATGAAAAAAATGGCTGAAAGATTGCCTAGCATTAAAGGTAAAAACTTTTTAATAAATGAGGGAACACCAATAGAAGATAGTTATATTGGTCAAGCGTTTATATTTGATGACGATGGAGCAAATGACGTACTAAAGAATGAGTATAAGACAGATATAAGTTATAAGGATATAACACGTCCAATATTTGAAAAAGTAAAAGACAAAAACGACTTAATTAAAATGCAGTATTTAGATATGAATTTGTGGCTACCAAACGACATACTTCTTAAAGCGGATAAAATGACTATGTCTGCATCATTAGAGTTACGTGTACCATTTTTGGATAAAGAAGTGTTTAGTTTAGCTTCGACACTTCCACGTGAATATAAAATAAAAGGAAAAGACACAACAAAATATGCATTAAGAAAAGCAGCATCAAAAATTGTTCCACATGAATGGTCTGAAAGAACTAAAATTGGCTTTATGGTACCATTTAAGTATTGGCTAAAAGAAGAAAAATGGTACAATGTTGTAAAAGAGACTTTTGAAAGTGATTATGCAGCAAAGTTTTTTGATACAGAAAAAATTATGAAACTTTTAAATGATTATTACGAGGGAAAACAAATGTCACATAGAAAAGTATATACAATATACTCATTCTTAATTTGGTATAAAAAGTACTTTGTAGAAATGTAAGAAATATATATAAATAGCTCAAGACTAATACTTGGGCTATTTTTGTATAAATATTTGAACCCATACAAAAAAACTCAAGGTTAAACCTTGAGTCGTTTTGGTGCCACAAAGGTTTTAGTACAACAACTTTTAAGACAATAATTATAAGTAGTAATAAATTACTAACTGATATAAGTATAACACGATAACTATTTTAATGAAAATCAATCTCAAAATATTTATTAAAAACTTGATATATGTTAAAATATATTTGACAGACAAATAGTAATTTGTGTAAGAGATTGGAGATGTATAATATGAACTCGCTTTTATTAGTAATAGATTTACAAAATGCTTTTATTAATAAAAACACTCAATATTTAATAAAGAAAATTGAAGATAAGATAAACCAAAATGAATATAATAAAGTAGTATTTACAAGATTTATTAATGCTAAAGATAGTATTTTTGTAAAAGACTTAAATTATTATGGTTGCATAGATAATGATAGTAAAGAAATAGTTATAGATACAAAAGATAATTTAGTAATAGATAAAAATATTTATACGGCATTTAACAAAGAATTAGTAAATTACATTAACGAGAATAATGTTACAAATATATATTTATGTGGAATTGATATAGAAGGTTGTGTATTAAAAACTGCATTTGATTTATTTGAAAATGAATTTCAATTTTATATTCTGAAGGACTTGTGTGCTTGTACTCATGGAGAAGAAAGAAAAAATAATGCCTTGCAAATTTTAGCAAGGAACATTGGCAAAAATAGGATTATATAATACTAACAAATTACAATTAATCGAGCAGATTATAAAAGGAATATGAATCTATAAAACTCATATTCATTTTTCTTTTGAATCTAACATTTTGATATAAACCATTTCTAATAACTGAACCATCATTTTAGTAGTTGATATACCATAAAACTTTGCCATTAATTTTATTCTATCATATAGTTCTATTGGCAGATAAAAATTAAATCTATGCATTATATTTGACCTCCTTTATTTATTTTATTTAGGATAAAAATCACTAAAACTCTCGTGAAATATGAAACAGCAGGATAAGAAACTTGCACATACCTAACTCCTTATAAAATAAGGAATTGGGTATGTGCAAGTCTTATTTCATACTTATGAAATTCATCCTACTTTGTAGGTTGATATAAAGGTTAATACTTTTTTATTTCTTATATTTGGGGACTTTATTGTTTTAGATTTTCATCCTAAATGCTAATTTTTAGTGATTTTTGTAGGATGATTATGTTTTTTGAGATTCTAATTCATTTTTGAATTTTTCTTTTAAGTCTTTAAAGATTTTACTATATGTTTCATTACTAATATTTGGAATATTACTTAAATCTAGTGTAATAACTCCTAATTTTAAATTTTGATTTTTAAATCTTTTATCTGGCTTTATAGAAATTAATCGTATTATTTTTTCTAGATTAATATTAGATGAATATTTTATATCTTTTAAATCATCATCTGTATCTATTTCATAGTAATTAAATTTATATTCGTTTAATGTACTACATAACTTATCAAAATAATTTTTAACTTCTTATTTACTTTTTACTTCATGGTTCATATTAAGATAACAACCATATTCATCTTTAAATAATCTTAAGTTAATTTGGGGTAAGGGGTATTATGTCCTTTTTTATTAGTTAACATTATAATCAACAAAAAAAACACGATTTTTATGAATCGTATTTTCTTAAGTTAATGACATTGCTATTTCTAGTTAGCATTTATTACTCTCGGATGTATTTTGTCCGAGTTTCCTATCAATATGGTGCGGGTAATAGGACTTGAACCTACACACCTGTTGGTACCAGATTCTAAGTCTGGCGCGTCTGCCAATTCCGCCATACCCGCAACAGTATTTATATATTAACATAGCAAAATACATTTGTCAATAATTTAATTTAAAGTTTTTGAATTTTGTAAGGAAATTTTAATGCAAAATTTTATTTAACTCAAGTAAATAAATTAATAAGTTTTTATAGGTATTTCAATTATATTAGACATAAATTTTATGTAAAAATAGTGATTTTTTTAGGGTATTAGAGTACATAAATTAAAATTGCGTTGATACGTATAATTTTGAACAAATAATTATGTAAAATTTTTTAATAAATTTTATTAAAAAGTATTGCAATTGTTTTTCTATCTGATATAATATGGGTGTCAGTGGAGTAAAGTGGTACAAAGTGGAGGAGGTGTGAAACTATGTTGCTAGGCGAGTTTAATCATACTTTAGATGAAAAATCTAGGCTTATTGTTCCTGCTAAATTTAGGGATGACTTGGGTAGCACGTTTATAGTAACAAAAGGTTTTGACACATGTCTTTCAGTTTTCTCTATTTCAGAATGGCAAAATTTTGAGATGAAATTAAAATCATTACCATTGTCTAATGAAAATGCAAGAAAATTTGTAAGATACTTTACAGCAGGTGCCACAGAGTGTCAGGTGGATAAACAAGGAAGAATACTTATTCCACAAAATTTAAAAGAGCATGCAGGTCTTAAAAAAGATGTTGTGTTCACAGGAGTTTCTACAAGAGCGGAAATATGGGATAAAGAAAAATGGGAGAAATATACTAGTGAAGATAACATAGATCTAAACGAAATTGCTATTCATATGTCAGAATTTGGCATTTGATATAGATGTACAAAAGATTAAAACAAACAAAGGAAAAAATTAGTAATAAACAAAAGTATAAAATTTAAAGAAAATAATTACTTACTCATACGTATGATAAGATTTACATTAATTACAAAAGATAAAACCTAATAAACAAAAGATAAAAATATTAAATATATATGAATGAGAGTGTGGCAAGCATGACGGGGTTTAAACATATACCTGTATTAAAAAACGAAGTATTAGAATGTCTAGATATCAAAAATGATGGGGTCTATGTAGATGGAACCCTTGGTGGTGCTGGACATTCTTTCTGTATTATGGAAAGGCTGGCAAAAAATGGTACTCTTATTGGAATAGATAGAGACCAGGATGCTCTTTCCGCAGCAAAAGAAAAATTAAAAGACTATACAAATGTTATATACGTAAACAATAATCACGAGAATATAAAGGAAATACTAGAAAAATTAAATATAGATAAAGTAGATGGAATTTTACTAGATTTAGGGGTTTCTTCTTATCAATTAGATGAAGCAAGTCGCGGATTTAGTTATATGCATGATGCTCCTTTAGATATGAGAATGAACAGAGAAGACAAACTTACTGCACATTTTGTAGTAAATAAATATTCAGAAGAAAGCCTTGCTAGGATTTTTTTTGAGTATGGGGAAGAAAAATACTCTAAACGTATTGCAAAAGCGATTATTTCAAGAAGAGCTGAAAAAGAAATTAAAACCACATTCGAGTTGGTAGAATGCATAAAAGAGGCTATGCCAAAATCTGCTCTTTACGAAAAGCAACACCCTGCTAAAAGAGTATTTCAAGCAATTCGTATAGAAGTAAATGGCGAACTAATAAATCTTGCAAAAGCTGTAAAAGATGCAGCGTACGCATTAAAACCTGGTGGAAGACTTTGCATAATTACATTCCACTCACTTGAAGATAGAATAGTAAAAAACACATTTGAGGAATTAGAAGGACGTTGTACTTGTCCAAAGGAATTGCCAAAGTGTGTATGTAATAAAGTATCTTATGGAAAAATAATTACAAAAAAACCAATAGTTGCAACAGAAGAAGAGCTTGAAATTAACCCAAGATCTAGAAGTGCAAAGCTAAGGGTATTTGAAAGAGTTTAAAGAAAGGAGGATGTCTTGTGGCATTAAGAGCGTATGACTTTGAACCTGAAAGAAAGCAAAAAGAAAACAAAAAAGTAGAGTTTAAAGTTATTAAGAATAAAAATTTAAATAAAAATAAAGCAAAAAAAGCCAATAAGACATCGCTTGTTCTAACTACTCTTTTAATATTTGGAATGCTTATAGTAATAAATTATAGGTACAATATAATAAGTGAAAAAAATCTTGAGGTTCAAAGATTACAAATTGCTGAAGCTGAGGCAAATACTTTACTTACAAATGCAGAAATTGAGTATAGCAAAATGGTAGACATAGTTGAAGTTGAGGCTTATGCTAAGCAACAGCTAGGAATGCAAGAACCCGAAAAAAGTCAAATGGTTTACCTTGGAAGTGATTATAAAGGGAAAAGCGTGGCAGACGATGCACAAGGTGGAATTTTAAATATAATAAATACAATAAAACAAAAGATAAGTGAAATATTTTAGTAATAACCATAAGTTTCATAAAGTACAATGTAATAGTAGTTTATTGAAATGCATTATGGTTATTTGTGTATAAAGGGGTGAAGAGTGTGGCATTTGCTAGCGTTAAGCATAAAAAAAGGGTAACAATTTTACTAATAGTGGCACTTTTAGGTTTTATTGCTGTTATAGGAAGACTTTTTTATGTACAGATAATCAAAGGAGATTATTACCAGGAATTAGCATATAGACAACAGACTAAAGATAGAAAAGTTGAAGCGAGTCGTGGTACCATATATGATTCGAAGGGTAACACCCTTGCTATTAGCGTATCGTCAAACACGTTAACAATAGCTCCAACAAATATCGCAGATGATAAGAAGAAAGAAATTGCAGAAAATATAGCAAAAATACTTGAATTAGATGAGGATAGTGTATTAGCAAAATTAAATAAAAAGGTTTCACTTGTTACAATTGCAAGTAATATAAAAAAAGAAAAAGCAGTAAAACTTTCTTCATACATAGCTGAAAATGAGTTAAAAGGAGTATATCTTGACGAATCTACAACACGTGCGTATCCATATGGAGCTTTGCTTTCCCATGTTTTAGGATTTACTGGCGTAGATAATCAAGGATTATTTGGGCTTGAAGTAGCTTATGAAGATGAATTAGCTGGTATCCCTGGAAAAATTGTAGGAAGTATAGATGGTGGAGGAAACGAGACCCCATATGATGAGGAAGAATACGTTGCTCCTCAAAATGGTTATAATTTAAGTCTTACAATAGATGCAACAGTACAATCTATTGTAGAAAAAAACCTTGAAAAAGCAGTAATAGAAAATATAGCGGATTTCGGAACATGTGTAATAATGAGACCATCAACAGGAGAAGTTTTGGCTATGGCATCTTACCCAGATTATGACCCAAATGATCCGTTTACTCCGCAGGATGTAGATATTTTATCTAAATGGGATGAAATGACAACTAAAGAAAAAAATACTTATTTGAATAATATGTGGCGTAACAAATGCATGCAAGATACGTATGAACCAGGCTCTATTTTTAAAGTAGTAACAGCATGTACTGCATTAGAAGAAGGTGTGTCAGACACAGATTCAAAAGTGTATAATTGCAGTAATTCAATGACTGTACTTGGTCAACGTATTAAATGTTGGAGATATCCAAGAAGTCATGGAAGTCAAAGCTTGCGTGATGGTATCGTAAACTCATGTAACCCTGTACTTATGCAAGTTTCAAAAAAAATTGGAACAGAAAAGTATTGTGAATATTTACAGGCATTAAATCTTTATTCAACAACTGGTATAGATTTACCAGGAGAGGCATCAGCACAGGCGTATAAAAAATCTAATATGACAGAGCTTGATTTAGCTACAACATCTTTTGGTCAGAACATATCTACAACAACACTTCAAAATGCAGTAATATATTCTGCAATAGCTAACGGCGGATATTTAATGCAACCATATGTTGTAAAAGAAGTAAAAACACAAGATGGAAATATAGTTAAAAGTACAGAACCTAAAGTTTTAAAACAAGTGTATTCAAAAGATACTACAACAAAAATGATGAGCATGTTATATGATACTGTAAATAACGGAACAAGTAAGGCTGCACAAGCTACAGGATATGTAATAGCTGGAAAAACTGGTACAGCTGAAGAAGATAGAGTAAACAAAACATACATGGCTTCATTTGCTGGTATTGCACCATATAACGACCCTGAAATAGTTATTATAATATCTATATATAATCCAACAAGTTCTCAAGGACATATGGGAGGAATTGTTGCAGCACCAGTTGGTGGTACAATAATAGAAGAAGTTTTAAGATATATGGATGTAGACCCAAACTATTCAATAAAAGAAAATGCTGAAGAGGAAATGATTGTTCCAAATTTAATTGGACTTACATACAAAAAAGCACAAGAAAAACTAGCTGAATTAAACTTTAAAATTGCAAGTGATAATACTATTGCAGAAGATAAAGTAATTCAAGACCAAGTACCAAAGTCTGGTGCAAGTTTAACAAAAGGTGCTACAGTAAGAGTTTATGATGATGCTACTGCTACCAAAGTTACTGCTAAAGTACCAGATGTAAGAGGATACAACGTATCGCGTGCAGTAAGTGCTGTAAGAAACTCAGGATTAAATATTAGAGTCGTAGGAAGCGGAAACGCTATAATTCAATATCCAAGTGCAGGAGAAGTCGTAACCAAAGGTTCGATTATAACTGTAAAATTTGTGGATACTACTGACTTGCATTGATGTGATATAATTTTTGTAAATGCTTTGAAAATTCGAAGCAATAAATTGGGAGGAATATATGTTATTACAATATTTGTTAGAAGGTATAGAATGTGAAACTAATAAAAATACAAATGTAGAAATAAATAAAATAGAATACAATTCAAATAATATTTCCGCTGGAGATGTATTTGTAGCAATTAAAGGATTTGAAACTGATGGACATAAATATATAGAAGAGGCAATTAAAAAAGGAGCTGTAGCTATAATTTATGATTCTTGTGAAAAAGACTATGTAGCAGGGCTTAATATAGATAACAGTAATGTTACTTTGGTTATGACAGATGACACAAGAGTTACTTTAGCAGAAATTGCAGCAAGATATTATGACTATCCTGCAAGAAAACTAAAACTTATAGGGATAACTGGAACAAAAGGAAAGACTACAACAGCCTACATGATAAGGGACATATTGTGTGCCAGCAAAAAGAAGTGTGGCCTTATTGGAACTATAGCAATAGAATATGGTGACGCTAGTATTGAAGCATCACGTACTTCTCCAGAATCATTAGACTTACAAAAAATACTAAAAGATATGGTTGATGCTGATATGGAATATGTTGTTATGGAAGTATCATCACACGCATTAGAATTGAATAGAGTGCATGGACTTAAATTTGATATAGGTGTGTTTACTAATTTGTCTCATGACCACTTAGACTTTCATAAGACGATGGAAAACTATCTTGCTGCTAAAGCAAAGTTATTTAAACAATGTGCATTTGGTATAATTAACGCAGATGATTTGTATACTACAAAATTGTTGAAGCTAATTGATTGTAAATATGCAAAATATGGAATAGACAATGCATCTAATATATCTGCTACAGATATTAGAATCAACAATAATTATGTAGATTTTAAGATGTATATAAACAAACAACTTCAAACTATAACCGTGGATATTCCTGGAAAGTATACTGTATATAATGCATTAGCTGCTATTGCAGTAACAAGCATGCTTGGAGCGCAAATGGAGGATATTTTATCTGCCCTAGCTACAATAAAAGTTCCAGGCAGAAGTGAAGTAGTAGATATAAATAAAAGTTTTGCTGTAATTATAGATTATGCACATACACCAGCAAGTTTAGAGGCAATAATTATTAACACTAAAAAATACATAAAGGGTAGAGTTATTACAGTATTTGGTTGTGGTGGAAATAGAGATACCTCAAAAAGATACGAAATGGGAAAAATATCTGGAACTTATTCAGATTTTACAATAGTAACAACAGATAATCCAAGAGATGAGAAGCCTTCAACAATTGCAAGTGAAATAGAACGTGGAATAAAAGATACTAAAGGCCTATATAAGGTGATTTTAGATAGGCAAGAGGCGATAAAATTTGCAATGAAAATAGCATGGAAAAATGATACTATAATTATTGCAGGAAAAGGACATGAAACTTACCAAGAATTAGAAAAAGGCAAAAGAATGCATATGGATGATAGAGAAACAGTAAAAGAAGTGGCTATGAGTTTGCCAGATAAAGATATAGTTAAATTTTAGAGGGGAAATATACTGATGAAATTGCAAGTACTGATGTGTTTGGTATCTTTTATTGCTACTGTGGTTTTAGCAATAATAACGATTCCAATATTAAAAAAATATAAAATAGGGCAGGTAGAAAGAAAGCTTGGACCAGAAAGTCATCTTAGCAAATCTGGAACACCTACCATGGGTGGTATAACAATACTTATACCAATATGTGTTATACTTATAGTGATGTCATTTAAGTATCCAATATTGGTATTACCACTTATTGCAACTTTAGGTTTTGGACTTACTGGATTTATAGATGATAGAAAAAAACTTGTTGAACATAGTACAGATGGAATAAGTGCAAAAATGAAGATGTTACTTTTGTTTGTGACTACAGCCGTTTTTATCTTGGTATATTTTTTAGTATTTAATTTAAATACAGAAATGTTAATACCATTTGTATCTAAACCAGTTGTACTTAGCACAGGGGTGTTTGTATTGTTTACTGCATTTATAATGCTTGGAACAAGTAACGCCATTAACTTAACTGATGGGCTAGATGGTTTGGCCTCAGGTATAACTGCGTGTGTTATGGCATTTTTTACAGTTATAGCTATAAAAAATAATGATACTCCTATGATAATTTTAGGTGCATCAAGTGTTGGTAGTATATTAGGCTTTTTAGTGTTTAATATAAAACCAGCAAAAGTATTTATGGGAGATACTGGTTCTCTTGCACTTGGCGGAATAGTTGCAAGTACAGCTATAGTAATGCAAATGCCAGTATATCTTGCAATAGTGTTGCTTATACCTGTGCTAGAGACTTTATCTGTTGCACTTCAAGTATTGTATTTTAAAGCAACTAAAGGAAAAAGATTATTTAAGATGGCGCCTTTACACCATCATTTAGAATTAAGCGGAATGGGTGAAGAGAAAATAGTAATTATGTTTTGGAGCATCACTGCTATTTTATGTGTTATAGCATATTTAGTATAATGAAAGGGGGCATATGCCAGTGGCTGTTAAAGAAGCAATAAAAAAAGTTACATCTACAAGCAATGGAAAAGAGTTAGACTTTGTTTTAGTCTTTACTATAATAGTGCTTCTATGCGTTGGTTTAATTGCTTTGTCTTCTGCAAGTTCATATACAGCGCTTATTACTAAAGGTGATAGCAATTATTACTTTATTAGGCAATTGGCATTTGCTGTCGTAGGAGTTATTGCCATGTTTATAATTTCTAAGATAGATTATACATTTTACGAAAAATATGGTTATGCTATATATTTAGTAGCACTTGCAGCAATGTTACTTGTATTTGTTCCTGGCCTTGGTTCTGAGGTGAAAGGAGCAAGAAGATGGATTGATTTGGGATTTATTAGTTTCCAACCGTCAGAGCTTATGAAGCCTGCACTAGCTATAGGAATTGCAGCATATATTAGTAAAAATCAAGAAAAGATGAAAAGTATATTAGGTTATGCTGTGCCTGCTATTATGATAGGTATAGTGTGCGTTGTAATGTATTTTCAGTCACACATGTCTGGCGCTATAATTATGATAGTTATAGGTGCTACAACTATATTTACTAGTGGATTTAAGTTAAAAAAGCGTACTATAATTATAGCTGTTATTGTAGGTATTACAGCTGCGTCACTATTTTTATTTACTTCTGACTACAGAATGAAGAGGGTAAAAGCATTTTTTAACCCAGATGAAGATATAACAGGAAGTAACTGGCAACCAACTCAAAGTCTTTATGCAATAGGATCAGGCGGACTTTTTGGAACAGGAATTGGTCAAAGTAGACAAAAATATTTGTGGTTACCAGAGTCTCAGAATGACTTTGTATTTTCTATTTGGGCTGAAGAGTTTGGATTTGTTGGAAGTTTAATAGTAGTATTGTTATTCGTACTTTTCATATATCGTGCATTAGCATTAGTACTTAAATCTAGAGATTTGTTTGCACTTATGATGGCAACAGGTATAATTTCTATGTTTGCTTTTCAGATGATAATGAATGTTGCGGTTGTAACTAAACTTATTCCTACAACAGGAATGCCATTACCATTTTTTAGCTATGGAGGAACTTCTCTTTTAATTAACTTAGCATCAATTGGTATTGTATTAAATGTTTCAAGACAAAGGAGATATTAGTATGAGGGTAATAATTGCATGTGCTGGTTCTGGTGGCCATATAAATCCAGGAATTGCTATTGCAAATATGATAAAAAATAAAGAACCAGATAGTGCTATTTTATTTATAGGTACAAAAACAGGACTTGAAAATGAACTTGTAAAAAAAGCTGGCTTTGAAATTAAAAATATACGAGCTGGGAAATTACATAGGAGGCTAACTGCTGAGAATTTTAAGAATATGTATAATGCAGTTTTAGGTGTATCTGACAGTAAAAAAATAATTAAAGAGTTTAAGCCAGATGTTGTGATCGGAACAGGTGGATATATATGTGTGTCTGTTATGAAAGCAGCAGCTGCCCTAAAAGTTCCATATATATTACATGAAAGTAATGTTTTTCCAGGACTATCTGTAAAGCTTAATGCAAAGCATGCGGCAAAAGTGCTATTAGGGTTTGATGAAACTAAAAAGTATTTACCAAATTCAAATTGTGTATATACAGGAACACCCGCAAAATTTAATAAAGACACGATAGATTCTTTAGGAAAAATTAAATGTAAAAATGAACTTGGATTGAAGCATCAAAAAGTATTGTTTGTTACTGGTGGAAGTCAAGGAGCTAAAAAGATAAATGAAACAGTAATTCAAATGATTAAGAAATTTAAGCCTAAAGAGTTCTTTACCGTTATTGCAGTAGGCCATGATAATTTTGATACAGTAAAATCCGAGCTTAGCGAAGAATATTCAAAATATATTAGAGTAGAAAAATATATATATGAAATGGAAAAAATGTATAAAGCAGCAGATCTTTTAATAACGCGAGCTGGAGCAATGACAGTGTTAGAACTAGAAATTGCTGCTAAACCTGCTATACTTATACCGCTTCCTACAGCTGCGGAAAATCACCAATACTTCAATGCAAAGATTTTGGAAAAAAATACAGCTGGACTTGTAATTGAAGAAAAGGAATTAAATGAGGATGTATTGCATGAAGCCGTGACAAAATACATAACTGATACAAAACTATTAAAGACAATGGGCGAAAATGCAAGGAAACTTCTTTTAGAAAATGTTGAAGATAGAATATATAAAGAAATTAGAAATGTTGCAAAAAAACATTAGAAAATTACACTTGTGTATAGCGCAGGTGTGTTTTTTATTGCATTTATCACTGAATAGGTGCAAAAAAATTCAAGCTACATATAGAAGCATAAGGATTAAAAAGCTTGCACATTTATTTGACATCAAATGATATAATTTAATCAAAATAATTTAAAAAGGAGTGGCATTTTATGAACATTTTTTCGAAAAAGATGAAACAAAAATATAAAGAAACAAATAAGAAATCGATTGTTGTATATCTGGTATTAAGAATTTTAGTAATATTAAGTATGATTTCTCAAATATTGCAAAAAAATTTTTCAAATGTAGCTATGTGTGCACTTACGCTTATATTGTTTACTTTACCAACTTTTGTTTCAGAAAAGTTTAAAATAGGAATACCAAGTATGTTAGAGGGTATAATTTATTTGTTTATATATGCATCTGCAATACTTGGTGAAATAAATAATTTCTACGGTATTATACCATTTTGGGATACACTGCTTCATACGTTAAATGGTTTTATATGTGCGGGAATTGGATTTTCTTTAGTGGATTTGCTAAATCAAAATAGTAAAGATATCTCTTTATCCCCGATATATCTTTCACTTGTTGCTTTTTGTTTTTCGATGACTATAGGTATACTGTGGGAGTTTTATGAGTTTGCAACAGATAGTATAGCCAAAACAGATATGCAAAAAGATAGAATAATAACAGAAATTTCGTCAGTAGAGTTAAACGAAAAAAAGGAGAATGTTCCAGTAAAAATTAAAAATATAGTTAAAACTGAGGTGTATTCGTCAAATGGAGAGGTTACTACCATAGAAGGTGGATATTTAGACATTGGAATTATAGATACAATGAAAGATTTATTTGTAAATTTTATAGGTGCTATTGTATTTAGTGTAATAGGCTTTCTGCATGTTAAAAATAGAGATAAATATAAATTTGCTAAAAAGTTTATACCAGTTAGGGATAATAAGTAAGTGCTATAGGAGAACTTTCTTTCAATTTTTTTACGAAATACCAACTAAAGAGAATAAAAAAGTTGTCTAAATTATGGAATCTATATTATATATTGAAAAATAGCAGATAAAATCCGTAATAATGATTAGAGGAATACAGTATGAAAAATAAAAACGATTGGAAAGAACTAAAAGAATTATTTGCAGAAATAAAATGTAATAACAATATTGCATTTGAAAAATTGTATACTAACTATAGTAAATTAATATATAAAATTGCGTATAGTATAGTAAAAAACAGGAATGATGCTGAAGATATAGTTCAAATAGTTTTTGAAAAGTTATATTCAATAGATGAAAGTAATTTGCCGGATAATAATGAAGCAAGTTGGATATATTCTGTGACCAAAAATGAGGCAATAAACTATTTGAAAAAGAATAAAAATAGTGTTGATTTGAGCAGTGTAGGTGAAGTTGAAGACAAAAATGATAATATAAACGAAATAATGAATATGGATAGTTATAACAGATTGATTAGTAAATTGAATGATAAAGAAAAAGAAATTGTTTCCTTAAAACTGTTATCCAATTTATCGTTCAGTGAAATAGGAAAGTTATTGAAAGAACCAACTAGCACCATAAAATGGAGATATTATAAATCAATACATACATTAAAATTATTATTAGGTAATTTAGGAATGTCTATTATTACATTTGTAATAGGAGTAAAAGTTTTGTCTAATAGTAAAATATTTGATGAAAGTCATGTAATAAAAGATAACAAAACACAAACAAGTAAAGATAATTCAAAAGAAGAATCAAAATTACAAGAAAGCTTAAAAGATGAAGTTAAAAGTGATACTGGAAAAATGCAAAATGAACAGATACATGAAGTTACGGAACAATTAGTGAATATAAAATCAATAAATGGTTTTGAAATATGTATTTTTAGCACTTCATTTGCATTTTTAATTTTTGCTATATTTTTTTCAATTATCTTTACAAAACACCAACTGAAACGAATAAAAAAATTGTCTAAATAACAGAAAGGTTGGATTGGTGATATATATGAGAAAAAATATATTAAAAGTAGTAAGTATGGTTGTATTTTTATTAGTGATGATAGTAGGATGTATGTATCTAATTGATTTGAATAAAATTAAAAACGGAGAAGAAGTTATATTTAGTACCTGGGGAAAACGATATTCACCAGTAATTAAAGTAAACAAAAATGAAAGTGTTGAAAAAAAATATCAAAAATATTTAAAGACGGTAGACAATGTGAATATAGAACTGGATGTTCCTGATGATTGGAGATATGTAGAGATTCCAAAAAACAAGGAAGATGATTTTTATAAATATGCATTGAAGATTTATAAAAATAACGAGAATCAATATGCAATGCTGTATTTTTATAATGATCAATTTGCTGTTTGTGGAACTGGAAGAACGGATAAAAAGATAATTTTAAATAACAAAAAAAACGCAACAGTTGGATATTATGACGGAAAGAAAGAATGGGAAGACATCTCATTTTATAGTATAAATAAAAATATAGCGTTTATAAATAAAGGTTTAAAAGATAGTGAATCAGATGAACTATTAGAAATTATAAAAACAATAAATATTAAATAGAGAAATATAACATTTTCAATATTAATAATTTATTTTATAATTATGTAAGGTGGATAATTAATTGAAGTTATCTGCTTTTTTGTTTGTGTACTTAATTTCTAAAATAAAATATTTAAAAATTTTAATTACTATTGCGTACATTAAGGTTAGTATACTTGAGTTATTAATAATTTGTGGTATAATAAAATAGATGGAAGGTATACATTAGGTGATAAATATGTCTGGCAAAGGACAACCTAAGAAACCTATTAAAAAGAAAAAGAGCTTGAGTAAAGGTAAAAAGAAGTTTTTGCGTGGTATAATATACTTCATACTTGTTTTGTTTATACTGTCACTAATCTTTTTAGTAGGATATGGTATATATTTTTTAAGAAACAGTGAAAAGTTTAGTATTAAAAGTATAGAAGTAAACGAACTTAAAAACTATAGTTACGATGATATAGTACAAGCTAGTGCTATTGAAATGGGAAGTAATATCTTCAAACTTTCAAAAAGTACATCAATATCTAATATTTCCAAGTTGCCATATGTTCAAAGTGTAAGTATAACAAAGAAGTTACCTTCAACAATTCAAATTAAAATAACTGAAAGAGTTGAAAAATACGTAGCTTATGCAAAAGATAGTGGACAATATGTAAGGTTAGATAGTGAAGGATATGTGCTGGAAATAATTGATGTGTCTAATGTGTCTGAAAGCTTGATACTATTTGGCCTGAATTTTGAAGATGTGATTGAATTGGGTTATAGGTTAACGGATGCAGAGATTGAAAAACTTGTGTCTTTAGAAAAGGTATTAAAGTTATATGATGAAAGTCAAATTGAGGCAAAAGTAACTAGTGTTGAATTTAAAAATTCACAAATAATACTAAATTTAAATGATAAACTAAGTGTTAAACTAAAAGATAATAGTGAGCTTGGATATAAGATGGCACTATTAAAAGAAATATTAAAAGAGATAGATGGAAAAACAGGCAAATTAGATATGACGCAAGATAATCCAATATACTCTGCAATATAGAAAGGGGATATTTAAGTGGCAAAGAAAAGTGGAATAATTGAAAAAGTTCAGAAAAAAAACACTGAAAAGGCAGCGAAAATAAACAAAAATGTGGATATAACAGTTATTGAGCCAATAAATAAAGAGAATGTTAAAAAGAAAAAAGAATTATTTAATACTAAAAATATAAAAGCTTATGTATTGATTGGCGTTGCAGCATTTTTCTTTACTTTAATAATATCTGCACAACTTAATACTGTATCTAATACAGATATAATTGCTGAAGGTATGAGAGAAGCAGAGCTTTTGGCAGAACTTGCTAAAGTGAAGGAAGAATTAAAAGATTTAAAATCAGATTACGAAAAAAGTCAAGAGATAGTTGAGGAATATAAATCTAATGCATCAACTAATGATACTCTAATTGCTTCAATGACAGAAGATTTAAATGCTGCGTCAGTATTAGCTGGTTTGGTAGACTTAAAAGGTGAGGGTGTTGTTGTTACAATTCATGATAGTACTTCTAGCTCTCCGGACTTAAGCTCAGAGGCAGGACTTGTACATGATACAGATTTAGTTGCTATTGTTACTGAACTTAAAGCGGCGGGTGCTGAAGCAATAAGTATAAACGGACAAAGAATAATTGCAACAACTCCAATAAGATGTGTTGGTCCAACTATACAAATAAATAGTGTAAAAGTTGCTGCACCATATTATATAAAAGCAATAGGAAATTCTCAGTATTTAGAAAGTGCTCTAAATATTAAAGGTGGAATAGTTACAAGCTTAAGAAGATATGGAATAACTATTGAAATAACAAGACAGGATGATATTAAAATAGATAAGTATGATGGAAACTTTAAATTAAGAACAGCTACTGTTGTAAAATAGGAGGGATACTATGTTAGGAATTATAATAATAGCGGCTTTCGTAGCACTTGGATTTTTCTTAGGTTCAGACCTAGTAGTACCATATGCATTTACAAAGTACATAGCAGTAGCAATATTAGCTTTTTTAGATTCTCTATTTGGAGCAGCTGCAGCTAGTATGCAGAAAAAATTTGATCTTCCAATATTTATAACTGGTTTTTTTGGAAATGCAATAATAGCAATATTTTTGGTATTCTTAGGTCAAAAGCTAAATGTAGATATTTATCTTGCTGCAGTTATAGTGTTTAGTACTAGACTATTTAATAACTTTAGTATAATCCGCAGAATGGCAGTAGATGACGTATCTAAAAAAAGAAAAAAGAAAAAACAAGAAAAGAAACAATGAATATATTAAGTACCTCAAAATACAATGTATTAGAGGTGCTTTTTTTATGAGAAAAATCTATATTATTGGAGAAGATGAAAGGCAGGTAGCTTTAAAAAAACTCTATTCAAATGACATAGTAAGTAATATAAATGATGCAGATTATATAATAATGCCCACACCTTTAACTAAAGATGGCGTAAATATAACAAATGGGGAGAGTATAGACGATACTATATCTACTATTGAACATAAAACAGTGTTTGCTGGTAAGATACCAAAAGACGTAGCTAGAAAGTTTGAAGTTCATGATATTAAATATTATGATCTAATGGAACAGGAAGATTTGGCAATTAAAAATGCTATTCCAACAGCTGAAGGAGTTATATTAAAAATACTAAAAGAACAAAAAGAAACGATTTATAACTCTAACATTTTGGTGTTAGGCTTTGGAAAATGCGGGAAAATATTAACGGATAGACTTAAATCTCTTAAAGCAAATGTATACTGTGAAGCTAGAAAGAAAAAAGACCTTGCACTGATAGAAAGTTTGGGGTATAATAAGGTCGATATAACAAAACTAGAAAATGTATTACCAGATATGGATATTATAATAAATACAGTGCCATATATGTTGCTAAACGCAAGGAAGTTATCTCACGTAAAAGAAGATGTGTTAATTATAGATATTGCATCTGCACCGGGAGGTACAGACTTTAAATATTGTGAATCCAATAATATACGAGCATATTTAGAGCTGGGAATACCTGCAAAAGTGGCTGCAGTGTCAGCTGCTAAATATATTAAAGAAATTATAGATGGCTTCATTGGAGAATGTGTATGAGCATTGTGAGTTCTATAATTTTGGGGTTAATCCAAGGTATTACAGAGTTTTTTCCGATATCTAGTTCTGCACATTTAATTGCAGCAAGGTACTTATTTAACATTAAAGACGCCGCTTTAGGCAATTTTACTTTTGATATAGCGCTGCATTTTGGAACTCTTATGGCTATACTGATATTCTTTTTTAAAGATTTTTTAGCTATGATAAAAGATGGATTTAAGTTCAAGAAAAATGGTGTATATAGTTTTAGAAGTTTGTCTTGGCAAGGAAAACTTTTATGGTATATAATTATAGCTTGTATACCTGCTGGTATTGCAGGAGTGCTATTTGATGATATAATAGAGATGTATATAAGAGAAAGCGAGTATATACCAATAATCATAGCATTTACTTTAGGGATAATGGGCGTTTTATTATATTTGGTAGATAAGAAAAAAGATTCACAAATAGATATTGAGCACATTACACTAAAACAAGCTTTAGTTATTGGGCTTGGCCAAATGTTTGCTATAATTCCTGGATTTTCAAGATCTGGTACAACTATGATGGTGTCAAGAGCAGAGAAATTAGGTAGAGAGTCTGCGGCTAAGTTTTCTTTTTTGTTAGGTGCTCCAGTTATGGCAGGAGCGGCCTTATTAAAATTTAAAGATTTAAATTGGTGTATGATAGATTTGACATTTATAATTGGTGTTATAACATCTTTTATTGTTGGCATGATTTGTATAAAATTTTTAATGAACGTTATACAAAAAGTAGGCTTTAAGTATTTTGCTGTGTATAGAATAGGTCTTGCTATAATACTAATTGTTACATATATTATAAGGTAAAAGGAGAGATACAAATGAGTATAGTAAATGTAAAAGAGATAGTTGAAAAGAAAAAAAGTAATTTAAAAAGAGAAGTATTGGAATTAAGAGATAATGGAATAATTCCAAAACTTGCAGTTATTCTTGCGAATGATAATGATGCATCAAGAATTTATGTTGGAAGAAAAAGAAAGATGTGTCATGAACTTGGAATAGATGAGGTAGAGTATATATTTGATGAAAAAATAACTACAGAAGAAGTAATTAAAACCATTGAGAATTTAAATGAAAATAATGAGATAGATGGCATACTTGTACAGCTTCCATTATTTAAACATTTAGATGAACAGAAAATATTAGATAGTGTGAGCCCTAATAAAGATGTAGATGGTTTTAATTCTGTAAATGTAGGTAGATTATATAAAGGCGAAAAAGACATCATACCTTGTACGCCAAAAGGCATCCTTACTATATTAAAAGAGCTGGATACAAATATACAAGGCAAAAATGCTGTAATAGTTGGGCGTTCTCAAATTGTTGGAAGACCTATGGCTGCACTTCTTTTATCTGAAGGAGCTACAGTTACTATATGTCACTCAAAAACTACAGATTTACCACTACATACTCGTCAGGCAGATATCTTAGTAGTTGCAACAGGCGTTCCTCATTTAATAAAAAAAGACATGGTTAAAGAGGGTGCTATTGTAATAGATGTTGGAATGACAAGAGTTGGCGAAAAATTAGTAGGAGATGTAGATACAGAGTCTGTTGCGGGGGTGGCTAAGTATATTACTCCAGTTCCAGGAGGAGTTGGACTGACAACTGTATATAGTTTAATGGAAAATGTAGTAAGCTTATCCAAAAACAGAAAATGCAGAGCTTAAGGTTTTTAGTATGGTTACAAGAATAGATGATTTGAATGTAGAATATGATAAGTTGCAATTAAAATATGGAGCAAAAGAATTAACTCCCATATACAATGGTGGATGCACAAACAATCCAGATATTTGTTTCGTGTTTATGAATCCAACTGGTAAAAATATTGCATCTAGTCCAAATTGGAAAGGTAGAAGGTCACCTTGGATTGGAACTAAGAATATATGGAAACTATTTTACAAAATAGGATTACTGGATAGAAAAATATATGAAGATATCATGTCAAAAAAACCACAAGAGTGGGATGAAAGTTTTGCAGATGAAGTATATAATAATGTAGAACAACATAAATATTTTATTACTAATTTAGGGAAATGTACTCAATTAGATGCAAGAGTACTACCAAATTCAGTTTATAACGAGTATTTAGATTTACTATGTAAAGAACTAGAGATTATTAACCCTAAGATAGTTATAACTCTTGGAAATCAAGTGAGTTCAATCGTGCTAAATAAAAATATATCAGTATCTCAATGTAGAAAAAAGAATTTTTCAAAATGTATAGCTGGTAAAAGTTATAAAATATATCCAGTTTACTATCCTATTGGAAATGGTATGATGAATATATATAAAGCTATAGAAGATTTGAAATATATAATAGATGAAAATATTGGTTAAATAAAGGAGACGTTTTTTAGTGTCCCCTTTATTTTATATTAGTTTATCTCATTTATATTATCTACAGTTTTTAGTATAATTCTTTCAATTGCTTCTATACTATTAAATGCATTATGTGGCGTAATAATTACGTTTTCAAACTTTGTAAGTTCAGTGTTTTGTTCTATTGCAATTGCAGCAGCTGCTGTTGGCATATCGGCTATTGATTCTTCGTTCATGTACTCTTCACCTTCTAGTACATCAAGACCTGCACCATATATCTTTCCGGATTTTAAAGCTTTTATTAGGGCCGGAGTATCTACAAGACCTCCACGGGCAGTATTTATCAAAATGGCTCCATCTTTCATTTTGCTTAAAGAATCTTTATTTATTATATGATGAGTATATTTGTTATATGGCACGTGTAGTGAAACAATATCTGAGATTTTTAGTAATTCATCAAGTGAGACATATTTGAAGTTAATTATTTCTGCCAAAAAATTATCTTGTTTTATATCATAAACTCTAACATGCATACCAAAGCTTCTGGCCATTCGTGCCACATGTAGACCTATTCTTCCACCACCGTATAATTCCTATGGTTTTGTCTTTTAAGTCAAATCCCATAAGTCCATCAGTAGAATAGTTGCCATTTAGAGTGTTGTTATAAGACTCACGTAATCTACGAGATAAAGCTAACATCAAGGCGAAAGTGTGCTCTGCCACAGTATTTTCTCCATATAATGGAACATTTTTAAGTAATATTCCTTTTTCGTCTAAAAGTTCTTTATCTATGTGGTCTATACCAGTTGAACGAGTACATACAAGTTTTAAATTAGTACACTTAGATATAATATCTTTAGTTACTTTTGAATGAACGAATACACACAAAACATCACTATCATAAAACTTATCTATTGGTGTTTCCTGAATAGTTTCATTAAAAAATGTTATCTCGTGATTTTTTAAATGTTTTTTTATTAAATCTTTTTCTATATCGCTTGTTTCAAACATAGCTATTTTCATATTTTTACCTCCAACAATATTATTTCTCAATTTTCCTATTATATAAGTTGTTTTTACACATTCCATATCCAACTCCAAGCATTATCCAAAACATTGGTGCTACATGTGTAACGGATATATTAGATATAGCTTGTATTAGGTATGAAAGACAACTTACACCAACCGCAAAAATTTTCAAATTATTAGTGTCTTTTAAAAATTCTTTAAACATCGTTATTCCTATAGTTGCTATTATACATACATAACATATTAGTGATGGAATACCTGTACATACAGCTATTTGAAGATATTCTGAATGGGCTTTATCATATAGACGGTTAGATGTGTAATCTGGTTCTAAATAGTAATGTTCCATAAAGTATGCACCAAGAGCATCTGGACCAATTCCAAGCAACGGATATTTTTTAATAATGTCTAATGATATTTTATAAATATATCCTCTGCCAGAACCAAATCTATTACTTTCATTTTCGTCACTACTTTCAGCTTTTTTAACTTCTTGGCTTATAGAAGCAAGTTCTTTTATGTATGTATATTGGGTGCAAATGTTAAGTATCATAAATGTACATATAAACGAAAATATTATTAGTAATATGTTTTGAAATTTATATTTTTTATTTATAGCATAAGCTAAAATAATTACAATATATATGCCAAATGTTATATAACCACCCAGAGTTTTAGTGCAAATCAATGCTCCGAAAGTAATTGTACTAGTTATTAAATAAAAAGGATTTCCATTTTTCAAGTAAACTAAAATATATATTGGCAAAAATAGTGTTAGATAACTTGAAAAAAAGTTTGGATTTCCGAATGAGCTAGTGGCCATGTATTCGTATCCAAATAGGCTTTGTATACTTTTACAAAGTATTGCCTGTAATAGACCAATACAACTTACAATTATAGTGCTTGTAGCAATGTAAGGTAGAAATTTATCTTGCCATTTGAAAAATTTATATGTTAAATAAAAAAGTAAAATATATAAATATAATGTAATAGTACCTTCAAATCTACCAATAGCACCATGTAGCAAAGTAAATGGAAAATATGCAGAGGTTATTGCAGAAACTACTATCAACAATGCGTATATGCTCATACACAAATTTAAAAATGGTGAATCGGATTTTTTTAATATATCTATTTTTTCTCCGTTTTTTTTGAGCTTAATAATTTCAGATATTTTTAAAGCAAGTATTACTAAAGAAGTAAGAATTGTAAAAAAATATGTAAGTTTTATTTGGTTTGTTGCGTTATATATGTATGGCAAAAACAAGATAGGAATTATTACTACTACTATGCATATAAGTATTGTAACTACTGTAGTATAATTTAACTTAATGTTTTTAATAAGATTATTAAAATTTGACTTTGTAACTTTAATTTTCATATCCATTTATATTTCCCCTTTGTTATAAGTAAGAAGATTATATATCAAATTAAAAACAATAACAACTTAATTTATGTATATTTTTGTTCTAATGGATTCACACTTTTATCATTAAAAAATAATGAAAAGTGTAGGTGAACACCTGTTGTATCTCCATTTAATTTCCCATAAGATATGTATTTTGGCCCGATACAACCAACTTGTTCACCAGATTTAACTCGTTCACCTTTACTTACTAATATGTTATTATCCATGTGACAATACATAGATCTATAACCATTATCATATTGGATAATTAGCATATTTCCACCAGATGAATTGAAGCCAGAATATGTAACAATACCGCTAGACATAGCATATATTGGTGTACCTTCACTTGCTGCACAGTCAATGCCATTATGAAAAGAGTTATCAAATGAACGAAAACCATAACCAGAAGTGAGTACATAATTGCATTTAATTGGAAATATAAGTGAATTAGAAGGATTATGAGTGCATGTGTACGTTATACAAATAACAATAATAACTAAGACTACTTTCAAATATTTTTTAAACAAATTGATCACCATTTAAATTATATTATGGTATACATTGAAAGTAAAACCGGATAGACTTGTAAGATTATGTCGAAAAATATTAGATGAAAACATATAAAACAAACTTTATGTAAGTGATATATTGCAATAAGTAAAATTTTGGTATAAAATTATGAAAAATAGAGGAGAAGAACAAATGAGACTAATGGGAAATAATGTAAATGGGGGG
>OIYG01000321.1_pt1 | contig 49843 bp, 44 predicted proteins | sample 1587861 | NCBI WGS metagenome assembly OIYG01 (sample SAMN03283272) | human gut metagenome | biome: human-associated habitat; material: feces | host: Homo sapiens | place: Peru | collected 2012
TTTATGAGAAAGAAGGTAAATACAACATCGTAATGGATATTCCAGGATTTGACAAGAAAAACGTTAAAATCGAAGTTGAAGATGGATACCTTACTGTAAGTGCATATAAGAGCAAAGAAAACGATGATAAGGATAAACATTACATTAAGAGAGAAAGATATTATGGTTCATTTAAGAGAGAATTTTATATTGGTGATGTAGATCATAAAGATATCAAAGCTGAATTTAAAGATGGAACTTTAAGAGTAATTGTTCCTGAAACACCTAAAAAAGATAATAAAAAACTTATTAATATAGACTAAAAAAAAATTAAGTTTTGCAAAAAAGATTGCAAAACTTTTTTTAATCTAAACTTTCCATAAGTAGGAAATCTTTTAATTTTATATGCTCAACTACACTTGTAGAATAATCTAGTTCATCGTTTGTTATAATAATTTTCTTTGAACTATTATCTATTTTTTCAAAAGCTTTAAATTCTCTTTCATATGTTTTATCATTTTCTAAACTATATGCTACTTGTATATAATATTTTTTACCATCTTTGTGTGCTAAAAAGTCTATTTCATTAACATTGTCATTATAAACGTTTACATTATATCCCATATATATAAGTTCATTATATACAACATTTTCTAAATTGTGAGTTAAATCATATCTGCCATCAACTACTCTTAAAGAATTGAATGCTACATCTTCATCATACACTTTAAAATAGTATTTAAGTGTTTCTTTTTTCTTAGTTGAATATGGTTTTATTTTTTCTATTATGTATGCTTTTTCCAAATATTCTATGTATTTAATTATTGTGTTAACTGAGCAGGATTCGTGTGTATGTTTAATATAGTCGTGAATTGATTTTGCAGAGATGATTCTACTATTAGACGCTAATATAAATTCAACTAAACTTTTGAATAAGTCAGTTTTTTTAATATTAAATCTTGTTATTAAATCATTTATTATTATGGTATCTTCTAAGTCAGATAAATATCTAATTCTTGCTTCTTCACTATTAAATTCAAATCTTTTTGGAAATCCACCCCATACTATATAATCAATTATAGAAGTATTTATATTTAATTCTTTTGAATATTCTAATATTTCTTTATATACAAATGGTTTGATTCTAAATGATACGTAACGTCCACTGAAATCTTTTGTAAATTCTTTAGAAAGTATTTTTGAGTTTGAACCAGTAATGAAAACGGAATTATTATATAATCTCAAAGTTTTGACTGCTTCTTGATAATCGTTTAAAAGTTGAATTTCATCTAAAAATATATAACATTTTCCTTTTTTTCTATTGTTTTCTACATAGTCTAAAAGTCCATCAGAACTTTTAATTAGATTTAATGTTTTTTTATCTTCAAAGTTAAGGTAAATAATATTATTTGTTTTAGCACCTATTTCTTCTTTAACTTGTTCAAGAATAATTGATTTACCGCATCTTCTTATTCCAGTTATAATTTTAATTAAGTCACTATCATAAAATTCTCTAATTTTTTCTATATAATGTTCACGTTTTATCATTTAAATCACCATAATAATTATACTGAAAGATTTTATCAAAGTCAACAAAATCTTTCAGTTGAGTGAAAGATTTTACCAAAAACAGAAAAATCTTTCAGTTAGTTGAAAGATTTACTTTTTGCTTCTAGCTTCTTGTAATCTACTTTTCCTAGATTAGTTCTAGGTAAATCACTTACGAATTCATATTCATAAGGTAAACTATATTTAGCTAAGTATTCACTAGCTAATTTTTTAAGTTCACTTTTTACTTTATCTTTGTTTACATTTTGATCATTTAAAACTACGAATGCTTTTGCAACTTCTGTTTTATATGGATGGGGCATTGATACTACACATACTTCACTTACTAGTGGGTGTTTATTTAAAATACTTTCTATGTGTGAAGGATATATGTTGTATCCACTTGATATTATTATTCTTTTTAGTCTTTGTTCAAAATATACGAAACCATTTTCATCCATTTTACCAACATCGCCTGTGTGAAGCCAAGTTATTCCTTTTTTGTCTTTTATTAGAACTTTTTTAGTTTCTTCTTCATCACTTAGATATTCTATCATTACATTAGGGCCACTTATACATATTTCTCCAATTTCATTAGGCCTTAACTCTTCTTTTGTGTTTATGTCTACTATTTTGTATAAGCAATCTTGACAAGGAATACCAATACTACCTTCTGGTTGAACTTTGTTTGGAAGTAAGCAACTTGCTCCTGCCCCCTCAGTTAGTCCATAACCAGGTCTTACTGTTGCTTTACTATTGTGTTTTTTCATAAAGTTATCAACATTTCTTTTAAGTTCAGGACTTACTGTGTCTCCTCCGGTAATTATACACTTTATAAATGACAAATCCATTTCTTCTAAGCCTTTATCATTTATCATTGTGTTTAATAATGTTGGTACTCCAACTATAAAGTTAGGTTTGTATTGTTTTATAAGTCTACCAAATTTTTTGTAGTTAAATACTGGAATTAATGTACATTTTACTCCGAAAGTTAATGGAGTATGAATACATACATCTAGTCCGAATGCATGGAATATAGGCATTATTGTTAGAACTGAGTCTCCTTTTTCAATAGGTCCTATCATACTACCCGTTTGTAGTGTCGCAGCATTAAAACTATTATTAGATAACACTATTCCTTTCGGTTTACCGGTTGTGCCCCCACTATAAAGTATTACTGCTTTATCAAGTGCTTTACCATTGTGAATATATTTTCCATCATACATATATCCAAAATCAATAAAGCTATTATATGAGAATACCATATCATTATCATAAGGGACTTTTGCTTTTTTTGTTGTTAAGTTGTAGGCAAAGCGAGTTATTTTATTCATCTTTTCTGCTGGAGACATTACTATAACTTTTTCTACTTGAGTATTTTTTATTACATTCATTACTTTTTCACAAGCAATATCTACAGTGAATATATATTTACTTTTTGATACAGTTAGGAAATATTCAATTTCTTTTTCTGCACTTAATGGATGAACCATATTACTGATAGCGCCTATCATATTTATTGCATAGAATAATATTATTGCTTGAGGCATATTAGGAGAACATATTGTTACAATGTCTTTTTCTCTTACGCCTATACTTTTCAAACTTCTTGCACAAGATGCTATATCTTTCATAAGTTTTTTAAATGTACTTGTCGTTCCATAGTATTCATATGCGAGTAAGTTTGGATTTCTATCTGCACTATCCTTAATCATTTCCCATAACATTTTATCTGGGTAATTTATTGTTTTAGGTACACCTTCATCATAAAAGTTTACCCAAGGTTTGTTAATATTTGAATTTTGTTTTAATTTCAATTTTATCATTTACGTTCCTTTCAAGACTTTCTGGATTATTTAATATTTCTTGCATTAGTTTAACTGATTTAACAAAGTATACACCATCTGCAATCCTCTCATCTATATTTATTCCAAATTCACAAAAATATTTACCATTTTCTTCTTTTATTTCTCCAATTGTTGCTAAAATGCTACTTGTTCCAAAGTCAGTTAGGTTATGATATATTGCTCCACTTTGTATGCTTCCTAAATTACTTACTATGCAAGTGCTGTAGTATAGGTTATCATTTATTAGACTTTTTGGAAGTAAATCGTGTCTATCCATAAATTTTACTATTTTTACAATTAGACTCATAATAAAATTTGGAAGTTTGCTTACTATACTCATTATACTATTAGTACCACTTTCTTTTGCATTTCTTACTTCATTAACTGCTTTTAATGTTTTATTTTTTATAGTTTCTAAATTATCATTTTCTTCGATAGTTAGAACTTTAAGTATTTCTTTTGCTTCGTCTTCATAATTTATTTTGGAAGTGAACGCGATAGTTACTTCGTTTCTGTCATAATACTTTTTATTTACTATAAATCTGTTTAAAAGTGGTCTATTGTATATTGTTTTTGCAATAAGTGTTATAAACATATGAAAGTATGTTATATCTTTATCTTTAGCTTTTAGTTTGCCATAGTATTTTACTAATTCTGTTACATCCATTATTTGATTTATGAATACATCACTGTCACATCTATTTGGTTTTATGTATGGCATAAGTGCGTGCATTGCATCTAAGTCTTTTACTCTTTTACCATCTCTTCTATTTTTCATTTACTACCCCTATCTTTTTTTATGTTCTATTTTGTATAGTACTTTTAATACTAGTTTATATGGTAATAGTTTGCCAAATATATATCCTAGTTTTACATCTATTCCTGGGAATATTAATACTTTTCTTTTGAACATTTTATCAATTGCATATTTGCTAACATATTCACTTGTTTTTGAGTTTATACTAAAATGTCCGCCAGCAACTTTATTGAAGTTAGTGTCTACTGGTCCTGGGCAAAGACTACTAATTGAGACTTTTGATTTATTTCTTCTTAATTCTTCATATAAACCTAGGGTATAACTTCTTACATAGCTTTTTGTTGCATAGTAAGTTGAAAGTAGTGGCCCACCAGGTAATACTCCAGCAATACTTGCTACATTTAATATGTAATTATTGTTTTCCATATATTTTAGACAAGTTTTTGTAATTTTATGAAGCGCTACTACATTTACCATAATCATATTTATTTCTTTGTCTACTGAAACTTCTGTGTAGTCACCAAATGCACCAAATCCAGCGTCGTTTATTACTACTTCTGGTTTTTCTTTTAATATAAATTTGCATAGTTCATTTAATTCATTTTCTTTGCTTAAATCACATAGAAAGATGCTAGAGTTTTTTATATTTTTACTAGCGCTTTCTAATTTAATTTTATCTTTTGATACTAATATCACTTCGTGACCTAGAGTGCTTAGGTATTTAGCCATATCTTTACCTATTCCACTAGATGCTCCTGTTATTAAACATTTCATATATCTATCCTCCTTTATAATTATACCAAAACTAGGAAAAATAACAATGTTAAGTTTAAGGGCATAAAAAAACTCTGCTTATTAGCAAAGTTTAACCAAGCGCTACATCGAGTACCATCATTATGGTGAAGCCTATCATTGTAAAAAGTGCCGCTTTTGTTTTGTAATTGTTATCTTGGCTTTCAGGTATTATTTCTTTGGTTACAACATAGACCATCGCTCCTGCTGCAAAACATAAGAAGAATGGAAGTACTACTTTTATTTTCATTACTAATACTGCACCTATTACTGCTGCGATTGGCTCGACTATACCACTTAATTGTCCATAGAAGAATGCTTTTTTTCTAGAGTAACCTTCTCTTCTTAGAGGCAAGCTTATTGCTGCACCTTCAGGAAAGTTTTGCATCGCTATGCCAAGAGCGAAGACAAAGGCACTTATGAGTGCGGATGATGTACGCGTAAATGATAGTGAGCCAAAGGCTAAACCTACCGCTAAGCCTTCTGGAATATTGTGGATTGTTATACTAAATATTAATAATAGACTTCTTTTGAATTTACCATTTTCACTCTCTGTTTTCTTTTTTATTATTTTGTTAACAATTTTATCACTTAGTACAATTAATAATGCTCCTGATAAAAAACCTAAACTAGCAATTAATGGTGCAATTTGATTTTGACTTTTTGCCATTTCTATTCCAGGATTTAATAAACTCCAAAAGCTCGCAGCAAGCATTAGTCCTGCGGCTAAAGCTAACATTAAATCCATAACTTTTTTATTTATATTTTTAAAAAACACGACGAGTCCAGCACCTAGTAAAGTGAATAACCAAGTTATTATTCCAGCCATCAGGGCTAGTAATACTGGACTTAAAGTAAAAACATATTCTAACATATTGCCCTCCAAGTTATTTTATGTTTTTATCTACTTATCTGTTTATGCTAAAGCCCAGATTATATTTCTTCTTCTATTATACATTTATGATTTTTCTTTAAGAATTTAATTATTATTTCACATATTTCTTCTTTTCTCTCACTATTAAATATGTCATGATTTACACCTTTTATTTTATAATATATTTTAGATTTACTTTTAACATTATTATATATATACCTAGAACTTGTTAGAGGCACTAGTTTGTCATTTTTACCATGCAATATTAGTATTGGTGCATCAACACTTTTTATTACATCTTGATTTTCTTTTACTATACTCATAAATTCTTTTAGTGAGTTAAGTGGCATTTTTAAGAATCTTGAGAATATTTCTTCTGCACTGTAATCTATTACATTTCTTTTTATTAAACTAGCTAGTTCTTTTACATTTGTTTTATTACTTCCACTATTTAAATATTGAAATGCCGCTGCTGCTAGAACAACTTTTTTTATTTCTTTGTATTCACTTGCTACTATTGATGCGATTACTCCTCCCATTGAATGGCCTATTACGTAGATGTCTTTATAGCCATGATTTATTAACATTTCTACGTGATTTCTGGCACTTTGTATCCAGTCTGCCCTTGTGGCTTTATCCTTTCTTGATTCGTGTCCTGGTAATGTGAAAGAGAATACGTCAAAGTTTTTAACAAACTCAAGAGAGTTTGCTAAATATTCTTCATCATATGTTCCTCCTGCAAAACCGTGGATTATTAATATTGCTTTTCTCCTCATTACATTCACTCCTTTATTAAATTTTATCAAATAAATAATTAAATGTCAGTTATTTTACATATTTTGTTATACTTTTTTATAATATTTTATTTTTAAAATGATATAATAGATATGTAAGGATGTGATAATAAATGAAAAAAGGAACTGGAAAAGTATTAGCAGCAATGGGAGCTGGAGCAATTATAGGAGCAGGTGCTGGTATATTATTTGCGCCTAGAAAAGGAAGCGATACTAGAAAGAAGATTAAAGAATCTTTTATTAATTTAAAAGATAAACTTTCTAATATCAGCGAAGAAGATGTACAAGAATTTATTGAAAAGAAGTTAGATGAAATTGATAGAGAGATTAATACTCTTGAACTTATGAACAATTATAAACAAGCAAGAAGACAAGCTAAAAAAGTTATTAAAAAAATTAATAAGTTAATTAGTTATACAGCTAAGAAGAAACTTGATGGGTTTGAAGATTTAATTGAAGACTTAAGAGAAAAAGCTGAAGATATTTCAGAAGAGATTCTTACCAATTTAGAAAAATAAAAAGCGATTATGAATTTTTCGCTTTTTTGTTTTCTTTAATATTTTTAATAGTTAAATAAATTATTAATACTACTATAGAAGTTATTATTGTAAATACTACAGATAAGATAAGTGTATAGTTTCTATAATATTTAGTCATTACTTCTTTTACTACATCTTTTTTACTACCACTTTGATACATTTCTAAGAATGCTTTTTCTATGTTTTCATTAACACTATCATTATATGTTATAAAGTAAGTTTGTCCAATCATTATAAATGGTGCACCAGTTAAATTACCTTGTAAATAATCAAATGTGTTCATCATTAGTTCATAGTTATCTTTGTTATTACTTACTTCATATATTCTCATTTTAAAGAATACACCATATCTGTCATATATACTATTCATATGTTCTAGGAATTCCCTACTTTTTGATTCTCCTTGCTCCCTAAAAAAGTATATTGTTACTTGGTTATTATCTTCTTTATAGTTAATATTTGTATCAATGTTTTCTGCTTTTAAAGCTTCTGGTAGTGTTTCACTTTTTATTTCTGCATTTAATATATTAGGCATTAGTGAAATAATAACAAGTGATAACATAATTAGTATTTTTTTCATTTATTACCTCCTCATATATGAATTACAATTTTATTATAAGATATATTTTTATTTTTAACAAGTGAGAAGATTTTGTTTTTTTATATTTTAATGAGTAATTTGTGGACAATTTATTAATTTTATGTTTAAATTAAGTTAGAGGGTGGTAATATGAAAAAGCAACTTTTAGACTATATAAATAGTGATAAGTTTGAAGCTATGACTTTTAGCGGGATAAAAAGATTTTTAGGGGTTAGTAGAAAGCATATGGATGATGATATTAGAAATATGCTTCTTTCATTTGAATTAGAAGGTCTTTTGTATGAAGATAAAGATGGTTTGTACAAGAAATTCCCTTCTAATTTTTTTGTTACAGAAGTGTCTTCTACTACTAAGAATACTAAGTATGTTATGATTAATGGTAATCAGGTTCTTATAAGGCCTAAAAATTTAAATGGTGCACTTACATATGATAAGGTTATTGTTAGTTATAAAGATAATCAATATAATGTTGAGAAGATTTTAATTAGAAGACTTCCTAATGTTGTATGTGAGGTTAGAATTAATAGTGATGGTAAGAAGTATTTATATCCTATTAATACTAATAATAATTTAAAGGTTACTATTGGTACAAAAGATATGAAGAAACTTCTTGTAGGACAAAGAGTACTTGTTAATACTACTACTGAAAAGTATGATGATATGTATGTTGGTAAGTATGTTAAGACTATTGGTAATATTAATGATCCAGATATTGATTTTAAAACTATTGCTTATGGGTATGGGTTTAATTTAGAGTTTCCTGATAAGGTTATGGAAGAAGTTAGAAAGATTCCTACTAAGGTTAGAGAAGAAGATACTATAGGTAGAGTTGATCTTAGAAATGAGAATATTTTTACCATAGATGGTAGTGATTGTAAGGATATGGATGATGCAGTTTCTATTAAGAAGTTAGATAATGGTAATTATGTTTTGTCAGTTCATATTGCACATGTGTCTCATTATGTTAAATTAGATTCTGAGATTTTTAAGGAAGCTGCTAGAAGAACTACATCAGTATATTTTCCTAATTCAGTAGTACCTATGCTTCCTTTTGAGATTTCTAATGGTATATGTAGTTTAAATGAAAATGAAGATAGGCTTACTAGAACTACAGATATTACTTTTAGTCCTACTGGTAAGATATTAGATTTTAAGACATATAAGTCTGTTATTAGATCTAAGAAGAAAATGAACTATGATGATGTTTCTAAAATTATAACTTCTAAAGAAGTACCAGAGGGATATGAAAATTTTGCTAAAGAGTTAAAGTTAATGGGAGAATTGTCTAGAAAACTTAGTAATATTAAGAATGAAAGAGGATATATTGGACTTGTTAATGAAGAATTAAAGTTTAAACTTGATTCACTTTGTAATACTGTTGATATTAAGGTTGAAGATAATTTAGAGAGTCACGAGCTTATAGAAAACTTTATGTTAATTCCTAATCATTTAGTTACTACTTTATTTTGTTTACCATTTATATATAGATGTCACGGTTATCCTAGTGAGTTTAAGGTTAATGAGCTTATTTATAAGTTAAAAGAGCTTGGTTATCATACTAATAATTTAAAAAATATGAAGACTTCTTTCTTACTTCAAAGACTTATTAAAGATTTTAGAGATAAGGAAGAGTTTAGTGTTATTAGTCAAATTATTTTAAGAAGTTTAAAGCTTGCTTATTATAGTGTTGAGAATGAAGGACATTTTGGGCTTGCGTTAGAGAGTTATACACATTATACTAGTCCTATTAGAAGGCTTCCTGATTTAATTGTTCATCATTTAATTGATTTATATGAGAGTGAAGAAGTAAATATGGAGAAGTTAGAGCAAATTAATAATTTATTAATAGATTTGTGTGAAAGGTCTTCGTTTATGGAAAGACAAGCTGATAAGGCTGAGTATGAAGCTGATAAACTTCAAGTAATTAATTATATTAAGAGTCATATTGGAGAAGAGAGAATTGGGTTTATTGAGATGGTTAGTCCTTCTTATATTAAAGTAAGAGTGCCTGGCCTTATGGATGGTATTGTTTATAGTGATAATATGCCTGAGATGACTTATTTGACTCCAGGTGGAAAACTTAAAGGTACTGATACAGAAAGGACTTATAAAGTTGGACATAAAGTTTTACTTAATTTGTTAGATGCTTCTTATGCTGATAAAATGATTTATTATAAGTTAGTAGATAATTTAACACTTACTGAGGCTGAAGGTAAAAAATTAGTTAAACGAGTATGAGTGTGAGGTAGTATGGAAGAAAAAAGAATATTTGGAGAAGGGATATGTTTGACTAAATTATTTGTTATATTTCTAATCGGGTGTTTGTTTGGAAATTATTATGAAATGATTCTTAATTTAGTTAGGCATTATTTAAGAGATGGGTCTATTTTCTGGGAAGTTAGAAGAGGTTTAATTTATTTTCCACTTAGTCCTGTTTATGGACTTGGTGCGGTTATTATGACTTATTTCTTAGCTGAGAAGAATTATAAGTGGTATCAGATACTTGCTTATGGATCCCTTTTAGGTGGTGCAACTGAGTATATTATTAGTTATTTACAAGAAGTATTTACGGGTACTACATCGTGGAATTATGCTAATAAGGTACTTGATATTAATGGTAGAACTACTTTCCCTATTATGCTTTTATGGGGTATAATTTGTTTAGTTTTTGTTAAAGTAGTTTATCCATTTCTTTGTAAACTAATTTATAAAATTCCTTATGAGAAAGGCATGAACATAACTAAAGTGCTTCTTGTTATTATACTTGTTGATATGTTTATATCTTTTGGGGCAGTTATTAGGCAGAATTTAAGAAGAGAAAATATTCCTGCTTATACTCCAATTGGGGAGTTCTTTGATAAGTATTATGATGATGAACGACTTAAAAAAGCCTACCCTAATATGAAAGTAAAGGTGAAGAAATGAATCCATTTTTAATTATTGGACTTTTTCTTTTTCTATCAAAGATTATTTTTAGATATTTAAAGGGAATTAAACCAACTAAAACTTATAATAAACTTAATAATTTTGCTATTTTAATTCCTGCAAGAGATGAGAGTAAAGTTATAGAAGATTTACTTATTAGTATTAGGGATCAGTCACTTAAAGTGTCTTTTAAGGATATATATGTTATTACTGAAAGTGTTAATGATAAGACCAATGATATTTCTAGAAAGTATGGAGCTAATGTCATTATTAGAGAAAAGTTAGATTTAAAAAGAAAAGGATATGCTCTTATGGAGGCAATAGAAAAGATTACAAAGGATAAAGAGTATAACGCTTATTTTATATTTGATGCAGATAATGTGTTAGATAAAGATTATTTTAAATATATGGAAGAGACTTATAAAGAAGGGTATGATATTGGAATTGGTAAGAGAAAGATAAAGAATAAAACTAATAGTATTAGTACTTCTAGTCATCTTATTTTTACTTTGATTAATGAAGTGGATAATAAGAATAAAAGTAAAAATAATCTTAATTTAAATGCTTCTGGTACTGGTTTTTATATTACTGGTAAAGTTATTAATAAGTTTAAGACTTATCCATTTCATACACTTACTGAAGATTATGAGATTTCACTTTATGCAACTGTTAATAATTTGACTATGAAATATAATGATAAAGCTATTTTTTATGATGAGCAACCTACTACTTATAAGGCATATTTTAATCAAAGAACTAGATGGGTTAAAGGATATTTTGAAGCAAGAAGAAAGTATGCTTGTAAACTCGATAGCGCTCTTAATTTAAGTAATAATAATTTTAAATCTGTTTATAATAGTGAGATTGGTGTTGTTGATTTGATATTTATTATATTAGGTATACTTCCTATTTTATTAAATCATCCACTTTTCACTATATTTGCTATTTATTTAGGATTAATTATTTTTACAATTTATTTAATTCATTTAGAGAAATTAGATATTGATTTTAAACTTTATATTAAAACAATATTAATGAACCCACTTTTACTTTTAACTTATGTACTTTGTTTATTTAAGGCTATTTTTTCAAAGGATGATGAGTGGACTAAGATAGAACATAAAGAGAAACTTAATTAGAAAACATATTTAATCTAGTTAATTGCCTTTTTATTTTGTTAATATCTCTTAATTATATATCATTGTAAATCAAATAATTTGTTTACTTCTTGATCTAATGGTATTAGACTTATTCATAGAATGAGTAATGACGGATAAAAGAAACTTTGATATTAAACAAGTAAAATTAAAGGATATAGACTAATCATCTATATCCTAATTTTTTATACCTATTTTTTCTCCACATTTAACTATTGTTTCTATGTTTCTAACTGAGTTATTTAGTATATCTTTATCTAGTTTAATACTTCCTTTTTGAAATGCTAGGCATATGGTCGAACCACCAAATAAAAACATACCTTTTTCTTCTCCCTTTTTGAATTTATAGTTTTCGTGTAAGTTTTTAATTTTACCTACCATAACAGCACCTACTTCAACTTCTAGTACATTACCAAAGTTTTCTGTTTGTAAGATAGTATATTCTCTTGAGTTTCTTTTAAAGACTTTACACTTTCTATAAGCAATAGGTCTTACTGTATTTAATACACCTTTTACAAAATTATTTTCTTCTTGATAACCATTATCTATGTAGTGATATCTATGATAGTCATCTTTACATAGTCTAAATATTAAGAGTTGTCCATCTATAAAATCTTTATATATTTCATTATTATTTACCAAATCTTTTAAACTATAAAAAGAATCCTTTATTTCAAAGCAAGAAAATTCATTTATGTCATATACTGTTAGTTTGGCATCACAGGGACTTATTAACAAATCTTTATTTTTATCTATGTTAATATTTTTCTTTTTCCTTATAAAAAAATCATTAAATGACTTATATTTTTTTTGTTCATAGAGATTTACATCTATGTTATTCTTTTTAATAAATGGCTTTATCATTAGTTTAGATATTCTACTACTTAGAAATAATCCCGTTATTTTAGAGAATATTGGAAGCGATATTATTTTTATTAAGAATCTACCTATTTTTGTGCCGTAGAAGAAATCTACAGTTTTGCTTTCTTTGTCGTAGTCCATATTATCTTGTCTATCTTTGTTTACATACAGCATATTTTTTTACTCCTCGTCGTCTATAAATAGTTTTACTATGTTTTTGCTTGGTACTCTCATAGTTATGTCTTTGTTAATTGAAAATTCAAATGTTTTAGTGTTGTGTTTGAATTCTTCACCATCAAGTACCCAGCTTTGTGGTACATCTTTAAATGTTATTTTAAAGTTATTAGTTTTATAGTATTCAAGTCCAGGCATATTTCTTACTTTTCCTGTTAATACTTTGTTAGCAAGTAAGACTAATTCGGTTTTCTTTTTTGCACTTATTAATATTACTTCAAATCTATTATCATTTAGTTTAATGTCATCGTATATGTTAGATACTCCACCCATTCTACTTGTGTTTGTTATAAATATAAAAGAGTATGTACCTTCTTTTTTGATTCTATCTACTTCATAGGATAAATCAAAAAGTTTAACTTCTCCTCTTAAAGCGTGAAGTGCATTAAAGATGTATGCTAGTCGTCCATATTTCTTCTTATATTCCCTAGGTGTACTATAACTTACACTTACATAGCTACCTAAGCAAGCAACGTATACAAAAGGTACTTTGTTTATCATACATACGTCTATGTTTTTATTAGTACCGTTTAATACCATTTGTGCATTTATTAACATATTTTTTGTGAAGCCATACATTGTACCTACATCATTCATTGTACCTACTGGTAATTGGCTTATTAGTAGTTTTTTATCTCTCATTAGGTTACCAGTTATTCCTTCGTTAAGAGTTCCATCTCCTCCAGCACATATTACTAAATCTATGTCATCTGGTAAATCTTTTATTATGTTTATTGTGTCTTTTGCTTTTTTAGTAGGGCACATAAGTGCCTCATAGTCATTTGCTTTTAATATCTCTGGTAAGTCTTTTAGATTCTTTTTATCAACTGGTCTACCACTTTCTGGATTATATATAACTGCGCATTTTTTCATATATTTGTCACCAAAGATATTATACTATATATTGTTTAGATAATCAATTTATAAAAATTAGGCCATTATTATTTTTTTTCTATTAAAAATGTTAGCATACTTTCTTTGTCTTGGTTTCCACATATGATGTCACTTATTAAGTCTATTATTGGCATTTTAACATTTTCTTTTTTTATTAGTTCTTTTACACTTCTTAGGGTGTATAGTCCTTCTACTGTTGTTATTTTTGCATATTCTTCAGCCTCTTTTAATTTTCCTTCTCCGATTAGTTTGCCATATGTGTAGTTTCTACTGTTTGTGCTTGTGCAAGTCATTAGTATGTCTCCGAATCCTGCATATGATAGTATTGTTTTTTTGTTGCCACCTAGAGCATCTATTAATTCTTTTATGTCGTTTAATGCTTCAGTTAAAAATAAAGCTTTTGTTGAGTCTAGTGCATTCATTCCACCTAGCATACCTGATGCGATTGCCATTACATTTTTTATTGCGCCACATATTTCTACTCCTACTAGGTCTTGTGTTGTTCTTATTTTAGTTATTTTGCTTTCTAACAAATTTTTTACTACTTCTTTTGTGTCTATGTTAGTTGTTGCAAGTGTAAGTCCAATTGGGGTATCTGTTTTAATGTCTACTGCAAATGTTGGGCCACTTATTATTGCTATTTTATTTGTGTTTATATTTCTTTCTACTATTTCATTTAAAAAAGCACAGGTGTTGTTTTCTATACCTTTTGTTGCTATTACTATATGCATATTTTCTGTAATGTATTTACTACTTTTTTTAGTTACTTCGTCTAGTGCGACTGCGGGAAGAGCAAATATTACAAGCACGCTTCCTTTTATTGCACTTTTGATGTTTGTTGTAAAGTTTATTTCTTTCGGTACTTTATAACCTTTTAGTTTGTCTGATTTTCTTTCTTTAGTTAGTATGTTAACTTCTTCTTTGTTGTTTGAGTAGCATACTACTTCGTGGTTGTTTTTTATTAATCTAGAAGCTAATGATATACCATATGCTCCTGATCCAATTATACATATTTTCATTTTTAGTCACCTATTTAATTATACAACATTTAAAATAAAAAGAATAGTTTTTACTATTCTAATTATCAATATTGCTTATTTTTGCAATAGTTATTGTTATGTTTTTATCTGCACCTTCTAGTAGTGAGCCTTCTTTTAAACTTTGGTTTATTATTTGCCCATCAGTGTATGTTTCGCTTTCTACTAGTGCTTCTTTGACTGTTAGGGTAAATCCATTTCTTGATGCCCAGGCTTTTGCTTCATCTAGTGTGTAAGAGCTTAGGTTAGGCATTAGTGATACTCTTTGTTCATCACTATAGTATGTTTTACCGATTATTTTCTTTTCATATGGTGTGTTTAAGTCAAAGTTAAATGTTTTTATTTCTTCTTTTTTTAGTAAACCTAGATTTATTTTCATTGCTTTTACTATTTCAGCTAAGCTTTGTTTATAGTATTGGAATGTATAACTTTTTGAATTACCAACTGTAATATATTGGTCATACCCTGTTAGGAATGTTTTTGTTATGTTAAGCTTAACATCTCCACTTTTTAGTAGTAGGTTTTTACCTATATTATAGAATGATAACATTTCTTCTGTAGTCATATTTGTATCCATATTTTTACCTATTGTATCAAGTATTTTATAGAAGTCTTCTACACTTTTTACGTTTTTAAGACTACCTATCATTCCTTCTACTACTAACTGCTGATTTTGTCCTCTTTGGAAGTCTCCTAGTGGAAGTGTTTTTCTGTGTCTAGCTAAGGCTAGTGCTTGTTCTCCATCTAATTTTTGCATTCCTGGTTCAAGGCATATTGTTTTGTCTCCCCACTGACGGTCTGAGTTTTGTTCACAGAATTTTACCGGTACGTCTACATTTATTCCACCTAGTATATTAACTAAGTCTACTACACCTTTAAAGTTTATTTTTGCATAGTAGTCTATTTTTATTCCAGTTAAGTTTTCTACTGTTTTTACCATACAACTTGTTCCACCCCAAGAGGCGTGATTTATTTTTGTTATTCTTCCACCACAAGCCATTTTTACATAAGTGTCTCTAGGAATACTGAACATTGTTGTACTTAGTGTTTCTGGGTCAAATGTGACCATCATTATTGTGTCTCCATTAAATGAACTACTTTTTCTAATGTCATCTTGTTCACTATCTATGCCAAGTAATAGCATTGTGAATGGTTTAGTTACTTTTGTTTTATCTATTGCTGTGTTTTCTACTTGTTTTTTCTTATATACTTTTTTTAATGATGTTATTTCAAATATTTCTTTTGAGCTATCATATTCTTCAATGTTATTAAACATATTTCTATAGTTATCACTTATAAATATTAAGTCTACTTCATTATTTATGAAAGCACTCATTAGGGTAATAGTGTCTCCATATTTTATTATTTCATTATTTTTTGATAGATTTAATTTATCAATAATTTCATTTGGTAATATGTATCCTGTTATATCTTCTTCGTTTGAAAGTATACCTATTTTTTTATCTTTTATTTCGTTTACGTTTAGTTTTTCATATGATATAAGTTTAGTTGTGTATGTTATTTCACTCTTGTTTAGATTATCTAGCCCTACATAAGCACGGTAGATGTAGAATGATACTACTCCTAATATTATGCTTAATAAGATAGTTAGTATTGAACTTATAATCATTTTTTTCTTTTTGTTATTTTTTACACTATCTAGTAGTGAGTATGTTAGTACTACTAGAAATAGTATTAAAAGGATTGAGAACATTATTCTATAGAATGTTTCTATTCCTGATAATAGTGATAAAGTGTAAAGCATAAATCCCATTGATATAACCAAAAGGGAAATTAGTATACCGCTTAATATTTTGTATATTGTTATTTTTTTCATAATTCTTTTCTCCTTAGACTTAGTAAATTATAACTCCTTTATGCTTTATCTTCAAGGGATTTTTTTGTTTTGTCTTCCTTTTCAGTTTCTTTCTCTTTTTCTTCTTGTTCAGTTATGTTTTTGATTTGTTTTTTGTTTTTGTTTTTACTTTTTCTTTTTACATTTGTTATTAATAGTACTGTTAATAATACTAGGCTTTCTACTCCTAAAACTGCAATGATTAGGAAGTAGTTGTCTATTCTTTTGTTTAATTCATCTATTATTGTAGAGTTATATTTTATTATGCTAGAATTTTCTGTATCATATTCATATAATCCTTCTTTTCCTGTTTCAATGTTAACTCCATATATTAGATAGAAGTTTGTTTGATTTTTGTATTTGTATGCTGTTACTTTTATACCATTTATTTCTATTTCTGTTTTTGTGTAGTCCTTTGGTATGTTTTTTGTTTCTTTAGGGAATATTACGATTCCACCTGTATTTATTTCAGTGTATTTTGTGTATACACCATTATCATATAAGTATAAGCTCACTTCTCCACTTATATTTTTTAAACCAATTAAAGTGAAGTTAGTTATTGTACTTTTAAATGCTGGTACGTCTATTCCATTTATGTTTTCAGTTGTTTCTTCATATGTTCTTGGGATTTCAAGACTTTTTACTCTTTTTACTACTGTGTATTTTTCGTTATCTATTACTACTTCTATAGGGTTTTTATCTTCAACATTTATTTTTAGTGTGTATGTTTTTAATCCACCATTTTGTGCTGTTACTTTGATTTCAAATTTGTTTTCTCCTTCTGATACTTCAAATTCTCCAGTTCCTATTAGACTTGCTGTTTTGTCTTCTACAGCTGCATTTATTGTTATTTTTTCTACATCTGATGGCACGCTTACAGTGTATTCTAGAGTGTTTTTGTCAAATGGAGTACTTAGTTCATAGCCTTCTACTCCTAGTGAGCTTAAGTTGTTGTTTTTGCTGTAGCTTGCTTCAAGTTCTGCTTGTGTTATTGCTGTTATTTTTACACTTCCAGCTGTTATGCTTAGTTTTGATTCGTCAAATGCATATCCATTGTATCCTTTTATTGATACTGTACTTGTTCCTTTTGCTATTACTTTAAATTTGTATGTGTAACTTCTTGATTTAGTGGATGAGTTAGAAGCATAGTCTACTACGTTTGTTGTTCCACTTATTAGTTTTAGTTTACTTGAATCATATGATAATGTGTATTCCCAAGAGCCTAATGCTTCGGCAGAAGAGATTGTTGTTGTTACAGTTATTTCTCCTCCCACGACAAGGTATGATTTATTTGTCGTTACTTTTATGTTTGCGTTTGCTGCGTTTAGTTCTTTTGTTAGTCCTAGTGCCATAGTTAGTGTTAGCAAGATCATTAGTATTATTTTTATTTTTTTATTCATTTTTTCCTCCTATAGATTTATTGTTTTTAGTATGTATTTTTGAATTCTTAGTAGATCTAGTATTGTTACTTCTCCATCTGCGTTTGTGTCGCCTGCAACTAAGTTATAATCTGTTAGTTTTGATGAACCTAGTAAGTGTTTTTGTACTCTTAGTAGGTCTAAGATTGTTACTTCTCCATCTCCACTTGTGTCTCCTATTACAGATATTATGAATGATTTTGTTTCTCCAGATGGTGTTGTTAGTTTGATTGTTTGTCCTGTTTTTAAGATTCCAGATATTGAAGCTGCATTTCCATCCATTTCGTTTAAAACAACTGTTGTGCCTGGGCTAAATTTGTTTATGCTCGTTACAAGAGTGCTTCCAAGAGTTCCAGGACTTATTCCGTGCATTATGTTACCAGTTACTTTTACTGATAAGTTGCTTATTATTTCTTCAACTGTTGTAGTGTCATTTACTTTTACCATAGTCATTTTGTATATTCTTACGTCTCCATTTTCTGCTGTTACTTTTAATTCTTGAGTTTTTGATTGTTCTTCAAAAGAAATTTTTCCAGTACCTTCAATTTTACTTGTATTATCAGTAAGAACTGCTGCGATGTCGTATTCTTTGTCGTTTACGTTTACATAAACTGTGAATTCTAGTATGTCTTTATCAAATGATGTTATTTTTTTACCATTTATTGTTATGCTTTCTATAGTGTTTATTGTACTTGCTATGTTTGGAAGACTTACTACGTCTGGCATATTTAAGAATACTGGTATTTCAAATAAATATGGTTCTTCTAATAAATTCATTTCTTTATATGAAGTGTATGCATCTGCTGAGTCTGAACAAGCTGCGATTACATTGGTTTGATATGCGTTTGTGTATAGTGCATTTTGTCCGAATGGGTTAACGTTATATCTTTGCAAGTATCTAGTAAACTGTCCTTTTCCTATGTATCTGTTGGATATGAATTCAGCTCCACCTTTTATTGCTTTTTCTCTTGTGTCCCAAGGTCTTCCGTATGAAGTTCCGTATCCACATGCAGGTCCGCATGCGTATAGAAGGCCGTTTTTTACTGGGTTAGATAGTCCATTTTGTTTATATGCACCTATGTTGTAGAAATTGTAAAAATTATTTATATTGAAACATTCCCCAGTTATTGAATTACAGTATGGATCAGGGTTATTTCCGGATACTGCTACGTAGTTTTCATTTGCTGCACCTTCTCCTTTTGAACGTGTTACTAGATGTACTGGATTAATGTCAAAATTAAATCCAGCTTCTACATAGTATTTTTTGTATTCATCAGTGTTTAAAAATGAACTTGATAAAACTGATGACATTGTTGATAAGTATTTCTTTGTTATTTCATTTTCCATATTTAGTGAGTCTTTAGTTGAGCTTGTGTAATCATATCTTAAACTTTCAAACATAAATACAAATTTTTCTGTTAGAAAGTTTCTTGGGTCTAAGTAGAATGCTACGACTGAGGATTTTGCTGGATACCAACCTGCCCCGTCGATGTTGTCATTTAAGTTTTCTAGATATGCTTCTATTTTATAGTTTAGAAGTGCAGTTTTACCTTTGAATCCATCTAATACTTCTGACCAGTAAAGATTAGTTAGTATTGGTTTGAATGTCCAAGTTGGATGTTCTTGATGTAGTTTTACTAGATATGGAATGTATGAATCAGGAAATCCAAGAGATTTTAGTGTTTGTTCATACGTTTCGTCTTTACTTGTTATTTCATCTTTTGTTACTACAAATTTTGAGCACACATAACCAGTTTGATTTTTGTAATAGTTTACTTTATAGTACCCTTCTGTACATCCTGTTCCACTTACTTTATTTCCTACTATTTTTAAGTTCGTTCCTGGCAAAAGTGTATCTAATATTTGTGAAGAAGAACTTGCTGATTTTCTTACATATATGTTTACTCCATTTATTCTTGCTTCATATGTTTCTTCATTGAATCCTGGCCCATCATCTATGCTAGGTACTTCTCCGATTGATACATATTTTCCACATATATATCCTTCTTTATCATTATAATTTATTTTATACCAACCTACTGAGCAATTTGTGTCTCCTACATTATAAAGTTCATCACTAATTAAATTAAGTACTGTGTTTCTATTTGCTATCTCTGCTAGTTCTGCACCATTAACACTTGCCTCACTTCTTACTTTGACATATGTTCCAGTTGTATAGCCCGCTAAGGCATTAAGCTTAGTTATTGTCAAAATATTAATTATTATTGTTAATATTATTAGTATGTATTTTTTCATTAATGCCTCCTACTATATTATCTCATTATATATTATATCATTAAATAGGTAGTTTTTGGCAATAAGTTTTTGTTTTTCTTTATTTTTTACAAATTAAAAAATGCACTTTTAAGTGTGCATTAGTTTTTTTCTAAATAACTTGCCATATGTTTACCCCAAGCAAAGAAGAAGAAACTTCTTGGATGTACTCCATCTGATGAGAATGGGGTTTCTTTAGTGTATACTATGAATCCATTTTCTATGAAGTCTAAGTTCATTTCTTTTGCTAAGGCTTTTAATGCTGTGTTAAATTCTTCTTGATGAGTAAATGACGCATCTTTTTCTATAGCTTTTTCTCCTACTGGTAAAACTGAGTTGATTATTATTTTGGTATTTGGTAGTTTACTTTGTAGGTTTTCTATTTGCGTTTTGTAAGCATTTATAAATTTTTCTGCATTTCCTCCCCACCATTTTATGTCGTTTGCTCCATAACTCATAAAGATGTATGATGGATTAAATTCTAATATTTTATCTATATCTATGTCCATATTATCTACTCTTCTACCACGATGCCAGATAACATTTTCTTCGTTTAAAACTTTATATGCACTTAGTCCTTCTCCCATTGAGTCAGAAACTACAAGCGCTTTTTTCTCGCTAAATATTCTTTTAGCATCATCTGTACTTAAGTGATCATATGGGTATGGATCTTTTTCTTCAGTATTTGTATTATTATTTTCGTTTGGTGGGGCCGGTTTTGTGTTATTGTTTTCGTCTGGATTGACTGGATTATCTTTTTGAATTTCATCCCATTTAGCTGTTAAGGTTATATCTTTTTTTACTTTTGAATCGAAGTCATATAATTTATCGTTAATGTACCAACCATTAAATTCGTATCCTTCTTTAGTTGGATCTTGTGGAGTATATGCTTTTTCTCCATATTTTACTACTTCTTTTTTAACAGCACTTCCACCATCAGAGTTAAAGTTTACTTTAAAACTTCTACTTCTATATATTTTACTTATTGTTAGGGCAATCAAAAATACTAGTATTAAGAATAATACTATTAACTTTATTAAGTTCTTAACTATAAGTTTTCTTTTCTTTCTTCTTCTTTTTTTCATAACTACTTACCCTTAATAATAGTATAGTCTAAGTAAATAAAAAAAGCAACTAACTAAATTGCTTTTTACAAGATATTTTACTTGGATTCTCCTAGTGATAAGAATTTATCCATTATTTTTTGTGAGTATTCATTATCCATTACTAGAAGTACTAAATCTCCTTTGCTTTCAACTAATACGTTTTTGTCTTCTACGTTTACACATACCCATTTTGCAGGATCAACTTTTTCTTTTATTTCTTTTTTAGCTCTTTCTGCATCTTTACTACTGTTTAATCTTACGAGCACTACTGAATGGGCGATTGAAGACATTAACGGCTCGCTTGCTAAAGCTTCTTTATATGAGAAAGTTATTTTTCCTAAGTAATATTCTTCATTTTTTTTTGTTACTTTAGTTTGTTCTAGTTCTGGTAATTCTCCTTCTGGCATTCCTTTGTATATCTCCTTCATTATATTGCTAAGGTTTCCATCTATGGTTTTTTCTTTTGTAGTGCATCCAATTAGCACAAATGATAGTGCTGTTAAAAGTAATATTTTTGTTATTTTTTTCATTTTATCCTCCTTTATTTTAGTGAAAAACTATTATTTATTATTGGCATACTATATATGAAAAGTACATCAGCATTTTTGAAATTAATATCAACTTTTTCTAAGTATTTACTACTTATGTATCTTAAATCAATTAGAGTTATTTTACTATAGTTTTCTATTAATAATGGAGCTAGGCTACTAGAGAATGAATCTCTGAACATTATAAGTTCCTTTTGAATTGGTGCTGCTTTGTTTTCTATTGTTAGTAAAGCTGTTGCTCCTGATAAATATATATCATAACTATCTATGTGTTTTAGATTTTCTTCGTTATATACTTTTTCATATTTATTCTTTTCATAGTTATACACTAATACATTATTTATTATATCATTTTTTAAGTAATATATTGTATCTTTTTCCACGTTTGACGCGGTGCTGCTGTAAAGTGCACCATAGAATGGGTAGTATGAACTTTTTTCTTCAGGCATTTTTGTGATTTTTAAGTTCATTTCCTTTTCTAGTTTGTTAACTACTTTGCTTAAAGTTTCTTGTTTCCAATGTATATCTGTACTATAGTAGTTACTTAGAGACAATTTTTCTTTTAAGTCTATCCATTTTAAATAGTTTAATTCGCCTTTTAGTTTCGTTTCTAGTTCATTATAGTCTAGTTTAGGCAATGTTTTGTTCTTTATGTAGTAGTTTTTATCTGGAATGAAGGCAAAGTATTTTTTGTTTGTTTCATCTAGATATTTTTCATTTATATAATTTATTTTTGAAGTTATATTATCTAGTGAAGAGTAGTTTATTTTAGAGTCTACTTTTACTAAGTGTCCTTCAGTTTCAAAAACTCCATTGTTTTCTTTTTTTTGTAAAAGTCTAGTGGCAATAGTTCCTTTTATTTTTCTAAATGTACTTCTATAGGAAAACTGATCTAGAAAGTATGTATTTAGTTCATTAAAATATGAATTATCACCTTTTATTATTTCTTTTATTTCTAGTCTTGGAGATGAAGCAAGGGTTCTTCTTTCTTCTCTAGATACTTCTTTGTCTTTTGTAAATATGTTTATTATTAGGAATATAGATAGAAAACTTACGAATGTTATTGTTATTATTTTGTCTTTCATTTTTTCTCCTTTCCTAGAATCTAAAGTATAAGAATGGACTAAAAGATTCATCTATTATAAAAGCTGTGCTAATTATTAGTAATGCAATGTACATTATTACCTCTAGTACATTTATGATTTTATTTGCTATTTTGTTTTCTTTTAGTTTTGTTATTATGTTTTTAATTAGTGGCGTGCTTATTATTACTCCAAGGGTGAACACTATAAGATAGTTTTTTATGTAGTATATTGTTTCGTTCGTTAATAGTGGTAAGCCTTCAAATCCAAACATTGATTTAAAGAATATTGTTATTTCTGGCATTGTTGTTTGATAGAAGAATATGAATCCTATCATTACTAATATGTCAGTTATTAGTCTACCTATTACTTTGTGTTCGTTTAGATATTTATAGAAGAATTTCTTTTCTATAATTAGTATTATTCCAAAGTATAGTCCCCATAATATGAAATTCCAACTTGATCCGTGCCATAAGCCTGTTAAAAGCCATACTATTAGTATGTTGATTATTCTTCTTTTTGGAGATACTTTACTACCTCCTAGTGGAATATATACGTAGTCTTTGAACCAGCTTGATAAGCTTATGTGCCACCTACGCCAGAATTCTGTCATTGTTTTTGACATAAATGGATAGTCAAAGTTTTCTAGGTACTTGAATCCAAACATAAGGCCTAAACCTATTGCCATATCGCTGTAGCCAGAGAAGTCTATGTATAATCTTAGTATGTCAGTACTTGCTTTTAACCAGTACGAAATTATACTTTTGCTAGCCATACCAGCTAAACTAGTTGTTAACTCTCCTAAAACATTTGCTATTAATACTTTTTTAGATAATCCAATTATAAATCTACTTACTCCTTTGGAGAATAGACTAAATGATTCTTTTCTGCTACTAAGTTCTTTTTCTACATCTTTGTATCTTACTATTGGACCTTGCACGATAGTTTGGAATGTGCATAAGTATAAGCTATAATTAATAAGACTATTTGATGCTTTTATTTTACCATTATATATATCTATTAAGTAACTTGCATTTTTAAATGTAAAGAAACTTATTCCTATAGGTATTACTATGTTTAAAAGACTTATTTGTGTGCCTATTAAAGCATTTATATTCTCTATAAAGAAGTCAAAATATTTAAAGTAAAATAGCAAACCAAAATTAACAATTAAACCTAGTGCTAAAAATATTTTTTTATGTTTGCTACTTTCTATTTTTTTACCTACAAGATAGTTAAATATTGAAGAAAAAACTAGTAGTAAGAAATATTTTGTTTCTCCATAAAAATAAAAGATTAGACTGCCTATTAGTAATATTATGTTTCTATATTTTTTAGGACATATAAAATAAACTAATAGCATTATTGGTAAAAAGTAATATAGAAAAGTTATGCCTGAAAATACCATTTTGATTACCTCCTGAACTAGCGTATTAGGTTTTCTACCTTGTATATCCATTGTACAACAAAGTATGAGGTTTTTGCAAGAAGAATAAATCGGGATCTTCATGTTTTTTTATATATAAATGTGATAGATTTATTTTAATCTACCTTTCTTTAGTTAATCAATTAGATTTGATATTTCATCATAAAGTTTTTTATTCGCTTCTTCTATAGTTAATTTAGATACATCAATTGGTTTTCCTATTTTAATTTTTAGGTTTTTACTTCTAAATTTGTAGTCTCCGCTTATACCGAAAGGTACTATTAAAGAGTTTGTTTTTTTTGCCATTGATACTGTACCATATTTGAACGCAAGAAGTTTTTCTTTTGTTTTGTTTCTAGTTCCTTCTGGGAATATTCCTATTGCACCACCACTTGTTAAAACATCTAATGCTTTTGATTTTGCATTTTCGTCTTTTTTACTTCTATCAACAGGTATACATTTTACCATTTTAAAGAATACTTTAGTTAGTGGATTATCAAAGTATTCTTTTTTAGCCATATAGGTAATAACTCTTTTGGTTGATATAATTATATTACACTGATCCATTATGTGTTTATGATTACCTGCGATTATTATAGGCCCTTCTTCAGGTATGTTTTGTTTTCCTTCTATTTTTGGATTATAATAAAATTTATATATTGGACTTAATATTGGTCTTAAAAATTTATACCAAAAATTATTCATTGTTTAACTCCTTTTCAATTACTTTTTTTAATTTTTCATTTTCTTTTGTTAAGTCATCTGATTCTAAGGAATATGGATTTAAATATATTAGTTTAATACTTTTTCTAAATAATTTATATTTTCCTTTTATTACAAATGGTAATATTTTTGAATTAGTTTTGCTTGCTAAGCTTACTGCTCCATATTTAAAAGGTAATAACTCACGAGTTTTATTTGTTGTTCCTTCTGGAAATATTAGTACTAATTCATTATTTAAAAGTCTCTTCTTTCCTTCTTCCATTGCTTCTTTATTTTTGCTTTTTCTGTCTACACTAATTACTCCTGCATTTTTAAATAAATATTTTATTATAGGCTTAAATATTTCTTTTTTTGCAAAGAAGTTTATGTGTTTTTTCGTAGATGATATTATTAGTAATGGGTCTAGTACTGATGTGTGATTACCCGCTAGGAGATAAGACTCGTTTTTAAGGACGTTTTCATTTTCTACTTCAATTCTATAAAATACTTTCATAAATATTTTTATAAAAGGTCTTGCTAAATGATAACAGAAATATTTCATTACCAGCCTCCATATTAATTATATATTATTTTTATTGTAAATATCAATATTTTGAATAGTTAGTTTTACATTATTATGTAACACATTAATTATTTTACCCATATACTAATACAGAAAGTGAGGTAATATGAAGAAAGTTTATTATTACATATTAGGTATTTTTTTGTTTGCTATATTGGGGTTTGTTGGAGTTTATTATAGCTTCAAGGATACAGATAGTGACTTAAAGAAAATTAGGGTTGCTGAGGTTACACATAGTGTGTTTTATGCTCCATTTTATGTAAGTTTGCATAATGGGTATTTTGAAGAAGAGGGACTTAATGTTGAAGTTATTTTAACTAGTGGTGCAGATAAGGTTGCAAGTAGTGTTTTAAGTGGAGATACTGAGATTGGTCTTTCTGGGCTTGAGGCTACTATTTATGTTAAGAACAATAGTGCAAAGGATTATTTAGTTAATTTTTCTAGTTTAACTAAGAGAGATGGTCAATTTCTTGTTGGTGATTGTAAGTTAAAAGATAATTTTGATATAAAGTCTTTATATGGTAAAAAGGTGCTTGCTGGAAGAAAAGGCGGGATGCCCGCAATGGTGTTTCTTTATGCACTACATAAAAATGGTGTAGATATTAAAGATGTTAATGTTGATACTAGTGTTGATTTTGCTAGTTTAAGTGGTGCTTATATTGGTAAGCAAGGTGACTTTGTTAATCTTTTTGAACCTAATGCTATGTTAATCGAGAAAGAAGGTTACGGATGCGCGCTTTCAAGTATTGGACTTTTAAGTGGTGAAGTGCCTTATACTGTTTTTCATACAAAGAAGAGCTATTTAGATAGTAATAAGAGTGATATTATCAAATTTAGAAATGCTATTCAAAAGGGATTGGATTTTGTTAGTAAAAAGAGTTCTAAAGAAATAGCAGAGGTTATTAAAAGTGAATTTGCTGATACTAAGTTTGGTGATTTAGTTAAAGTTGTGGATAGATATAAAAGTGCTGACTCTTGGTGGAAAAGTACTAAGATAGAGGAATATGCTTATAATAATTTGCTAGATTTAATGGAATATAATAATGCTTTAGAAGAAAGAGTAGATTTTAATTCTATAGTTTATAATGAATAATGTTTTAGAAGTTAGACATTTATGTAAGAGTTATAATAGTTTGAATGGAGAAATAGATGTAATCCAAGATGTTAGTTTTGATGTATTTGAGAATGAGTTTATTTCTATTATAGGTACTAGTGGATGTGGTAAGAGTACTATTCTTAATATAATTGGTGGACTTGATAAAGATTATACTGGGTCTGTTAATTTAAGGAGTGGTATTACTACTAGTTATATGCTTCAAGATGATGCTTTATTTCCTTGGCTTAGTGTACTTGATAATGCTTGTCTTGGGCTTAAAGTTCAAAAGAAATTATCAAGTGAAAATGTAGGTTATGTTAAATATTTACTTAAAAAGTATGGACTTGAAGAATTTCAAAATAAGAAAGTTAATAGTTTGAGTGGTGGGATGAGGCAAAGGGTTGCTCTTATTAGGACAATTGCTACTAAACCTAAGTTAGTACTACTTGATGAACCATTTTCTGCTTTGGATTATCAGACAAGGCTTAATGTTAGTAATGATGTTTATCATATATTGAAGGAAGAAGGTATTACTGCTATCATGGTTACTCACGACATTGGAGAGGCTGCTAGTATTTCTTCTAGAGTAATTGTTATGACTAAGAGGCCCACTCACATAAAGAATGTTTATGATATGAAATATGAAGTGGAAAATATGGAACCACTTGATAAAAGAAAGAGTCCTTTGTTTAATCTTTACTATGAAAAGTTGTGGAGTGATATAGATGAAAGTAAGTGATAAACAAAAGAATTATTTAAAGAAAATTAAGAGAAATAAGATTTTTATTAGATTTACTCAGATATTTATATTGATTAGTTTACTTCTTGTCTGGGAACTTCTTGCCAAGTATGAGATTATTAATTCTTTTATAACTAGTTCTCCCAGTAAGATTCTTAGATCTATTAGTTCACTATTTATTAATGGAAACTTAGTAAATCATATATTTGTTACTTTAAAGGAGACTCTTCTTGCTTTCTTTATAACGCTTGTTATTAGTTTAGTGGTTAGTACACTGATTTATGAGAGTAAGACTTTTGATAAGATAATTGATCCATATTTGACTGCTTTTAATAGTTTACCTAAGGTTGCACTTGGGCCGATTATAATTATTTGGGTTGGGGCTAATCAAAAGAGTATTGTTTTGATGGCTGTTCTTATTAGTGTCATTGTTGGGATTCAGTCTGTAAGTATAGGTTTTAAGAGTACTAATCAAAATAGGATTAAACTTTTGAAGAGTTTAGGCGCTAGTGAAGTGGATATTCTTAGATATGCAGTGGTGCCTAGTAATTATAAGATTATTATAAATAGTTCTAAAATTAGTGTAGGACTTTGCTTAATAGGTGTTATTATGGGTGAGTTTCTTACAAGTAAAGCTGGTATAGGATATTTAATTCTTTATGGGTCTCAAGTATTTAATTTGACCTTAGTTATGAGTGGAATAGTTATACTGCTTATTATATCAATTGTACTTTATGGTATTATTAATAAAATAGAAAAACATTTAGAAATTTGAATTCTAAATGTTTTTTGTTTGCTTTAGATTAGCATTCCCCATTCATTTCTATTTCGTATGGTGTCTCTGACACCCCATTTCCTGTACTATATTTGATACAAGATTTGAGGGAAATAGCAGGACGGACAGCATACGAATAGTCGACGCTGCTACTGCCCAAGAAAACAGGGTAATTTAAACCAAGCACACCCCACGAGTGAACAGAGTTGCCATTCCAATAGTTAGGCGAAAGCAACCACAACAATTGTGCACCTGTCGAACTTTCTAATGTACTATTTGTATAATACCACATTGGTGCATTAGTATCATTCACACCACCAGCATATGCTATTTCATCTGCTGTCATTAATGCTATTGGATACTTTAGTTTTGCTTCTGCATTATTTACTGAAAAAGCATCTTTTGTATTTGTGCAATTATATGTTGGTGTTTTATTTGTATTTAGTCTTTCATACGATTTGAAGTGAAATTCTGATGATGTCGAATAAGCACTTCCAGTTGCTAGTTCTCTATCATTACAATATATTGCATCATTACTTAAATAACTTGTATATGATATTAAATTATTCTCATACCAAGTATCTATATATGCTTTTATTGTGCTATCATTTGTATTTGCTCTTGCTTCTTCTAATGTGGTGTCTTCATCCCCATACATATATCCTACATATTTTGGACTATCAACGGTTGTATTAAATGCACTTTCTCCTATATATGCATCTGTTGCTGCTGGGCTTGTACCGTGATATAGCAGTCTTATACTTCCGTCTGCATTTGTTCTTATTATTCTCCAGTATAAATCTTGATTACTAGAGTTTTTCCCGAACTTTACCCAATTGTTTATTGGTGTATTCGCAGTATCTTGCCCGGCAAAATAATATACATCTGCTCCGTTTTCAGTTGTTTTATATAAAGTATTTGCAGTATTAGTCGTAAATGGTGTACTAAAATCACTTCTTGTACTTATTGTAGGATTGTCCTCTAATAATTTTGCACTTAGTGTCTTTGGACCATTTGGTAAGTATTCTCCTTTAGCTGTTATGTTTGTTATGAAGTATTTACCTTGGCTTGCATTTTGTGCATCACTTCTTAACCAAGCATATAAGTTGTATGTTTTTGTTTCTCCAGCTTTTAGTAATATGTTTTTTGATATTTTATGTTTGTTGTCTGATGAGTCTAAGGTGTCACTATATAGTTTTATTGTTGGAGTTGCACTTACTTCTCCAAATCCTATTTTTACTTCTGAGTCATCTACTTGTTCATTATATGTAATAGATGTTGTTCCACTTGAGGTTTCTCTTTCTTCAGTTAGTGTTAGAGATGTTTCATCTTTTTCTAGTAATATTGTTACATATAAGTCAAGACTTCCTGTGTTTGTTAGTTCGAATGTATATGGCTTTAATGATGCCCATTCTTCTGCTGTTGTTGGGTCATTAGTTGGAAAAATCGGTATATGTTTTGTTACTATACTTCCATTTGAATCCATTGTTTTTTGTATTCCTATTACGTTATCTAAATTATTAATACTTTCATCGCATAGTGAATTAACACACATTCTTAATGCTATATCTCCAAATTTTATAGTATCTGCAGGCACTTCTTTATCTACTTTAAATATTGAATATGAGAACATAAGAAAGGTAGTACTTACTAAAAGCACTGTACAAATTGTGATTGCGATTTCTCTTTTTATTAAATTTCCTAATCCCATTGTTTTCACCTTTATTATTTTTTACTATTATTATTATAAAATACTTTTTTTATTTTTACAAGTTCTATATAATAAAAAAGTAGAAGAATTGATTATATTTCTTCTACTTTAAAGTTTATGTTTAATTTTTTGCCTTGTTCATAGTCTGGTGTTTCACTACTTAGGTAAATATTTATGTCTTCTTCATTAGTTGTTTGTTTGTTGATTTGATTAGTTTTTATTTTATAGTATGTTTGATTATTTTCTGTGTGGTTTTCTAGATCACTTAAGTATTTTGATTTACCATCTACTTTTATTTTTAGGTAATCTTCATTTAGTGTTCCACAGTTAATTATAAAGTATATTTGATATTCCTTTTTGTTTTTATTAGTATTTGATATTTGAAGTATTACTTTATTTTCTTCATCAACATTATTATCATCTACTGGTAGTAAACTTGTTAAGTGATTCTCTACATTTAAAAGTAACTCGCTTTCATTTTCATATGTGTATGCAACTTTAGGTAAAGTGCTGTCGAATTTACTCCACATCTTACTTGTTACTACTAATAGTGCACTAAGAACAAGTATTTCTACTATTAAGTAGAATATTTTTTTATTTATCATAAACAACCCCCCTGTTTATGAGTCTATATTGTACAACTTTTGGTACTTTTTGTCAATAAAAAAGTCAGATTATTTTCTGACTGATTCTTTAGGTTTTTCTTCTGTTTCTTCTTCTAGTGATTGCATTTTATTTTTTATTTTTATTAATTTAAATAATTTTAATATGTCATAGATTATTACTCCAACAGCTGGAATTAGTATTAAAGTGAACCAGCCGAATTTGCTTGCCAAGAAGAATTGTACTCTTCCTAATTGTGGTATTACCATTTTTGTGACACCTATTACGTGAGCTTCATCTATTATTTCTGCATCTGGTACTGGGTTAGCATCTCCTTTAGTTCTAAATGTATACCCGTTTGCTGTGTTAAATTTTTCTACTACACGGTGAGTTATTGGAGTTGAGCCGAAATATGAGTTGGTACTGTAGTATGATAATATATCTCCTATCTCTATATCTTTTGGGTCTTTTCTTACAACAAATACTACATCATATACTTGTATATTTGGAGTCATACTAGGACTTATTATTGTGTATAATCCTAAAGGTTGCTTTTGTCCTTTTGCTAAGGCTATTTTATTTACTGCTATGTAAGTTATCAGTAGTGCTCCAATTATACATAGAACTGCCATTACACACCAAGATATTATTTTTGTTATTAAATATAGAGTCCCCTTTTTATTTTTACTTTTCATATGTTCACCTACTATAATTTATTATAATAAATTTTTTGATATTATACAAGGTATATAAAACAAAAAACTGATTTGTTTACATTTACAATTCAGTTTCTTTTTTAATACTTTGTTCTTTTGAATATATACATCCACAGTAATTTTGTCTATATAAGTTATATTTTTTTGATAATTCTATTGATAATTTGTATCCTTCTTTTTTCTTAAAGTCTGCATATAAGAATTTTACTTTAGTTAAGGCTTCAATGTCCTTTCCTATGCTATTTAGTATTTGACTATTTTTGTATGGACTTACCGTTAGTGTTGTTCCGAAGTATTCAAAGTTATTTTCTTTAGCAAGTATTGCAGTTTTTGTTAGTCTTAGTTCATAGCATTTATGACATCTAAAACCACCTTCTGGAAGAGATTCTAATCCTTTAGAAACTTTTTTAAATTTTTCGTTTTCATAGTCATAGTCCATAAAGTTTATTCCAAACTCAGTTACTATTCTTTTTTGTTCTTCTTTTCTTTTTGAGTATTCTTCATATGGTTCGATGTTTGGATTATAGTATAAAATTGTGATATTGAAGTATGGCTTAAGTCTTGTGATGACAGCAGTTGAGCAGGGTGCACAGCAAGAGTGTAAAAGTAAAGAGGGTTTAGTTCCCTCCAAGTTTTTTATTGTTTCTTCTAATACTAAATCGTAGTTAATTTTCATTTTTACCTACTTCTGTTTTTTAGCATCTTCTTTTTTTCTTAGTTCAGTGTTTAGTATTTTCTTTCTTAGTCTAAAGTTCTTTGGTGTTATTTCAACTAACTCATCTGTGTTAATGTAGTCTAATGCTATTTCAAGAGTTAATTGTCTTGGACGTTTTAATACTACTGTATGGTCTTTACTTGCACTTCTTGTGTTTGTTAGATTTTTTGCTTTTGTTACATTTACTGCTAAGTCATTGTCTCTGTTGTTTTCTCCAACTATCATTCCTTCATATACTTCTGCACCTGGTTCAATAAACATTATTCCTCTGTCTTCTAGTGCTCCAAGTCCATATGCAGTTGCTTTTCCATTTTCCATTGATACTAGTACTCCTAGTTTTCTTTCTCCAACTGGACTAGGATTTATTGGACCATATTCTTTAAATGTATGATTTATTATTCCATATCCTTTTGTTAGAATTAAGAATTCGTTTACGAAACCAATTAGTCCACGAGATGGTACTAAGTATTCAAGTTTAGTGTTATTTTCTAGTGCTTTCATATTTATCATTTGTCCATCACGGCTTGCTAGGCTTTCTATTACTGCTCCTACAGTGTCTGTTGGTGCTTCTATTAATACTTCTTCGTATGGCTCACATTTTACGCCATCAATTTCTTTTATAATTACTTCTGGTTTAGATACTTGAAGTTCAAAACCTTCTCTTCTCATATTTTCAATTAGTATTGATAAATGAAGTTCTCCACGTCCACTTACTATCCAATTTTCAGCATCTTTTTGTTCAACTCTAAGTGATACGTCTTTTTCAAGTTCTTTCATTAATCTTTCTTCAATTTTTCTAGCTGTTAGAAGTTTACCTTCTTTTCCAGAGAATGGACTTGTGTTTACTCCAAAAGTCATTTTTAGAGTAGGTTCTTCTATTTTTAGTATTGGTAATGGATTTTCTTTTCCTATTTCACATACTGTTTCACCTACTGATATGTCAGGTAATCCTGATACACCTACTATTTCCCCAGCAGATGCACTTTCTATTTCTTCTCTTTTTATTCCTGTGAAACCAAATAATTTTTGTACTCTAAATTGTTTTATTGAACCATCTAGTCTTACACAAGAAACCATTTCTCCAGTCTTAATTTCTCCATTTTGGATTGTTCCTACACCTATTCTTCCAACATAGTCATTGTAGTCTAAAAGTGCTGGTTGGAATTGTAAAGGTTCTTCTTTATTTCCTTTTGGTTCTGGAATTGTGTTTATTATTGTTTCAAATATTGGTTCCATTGTATGTTTTTGTGTACTTAAGTCTTCTTCGTAACTACTAGTTCCATTTAATGCCGAAGCATATATTATTGGAAAATCTATTTGTTCATCTGTTGCACCTAAGTCAATAAATAATTCTAGTACTTCATCTATTACTTCACTTATTCTTACGTTTTCTCTGTCTACTTTATTTATTACTACTATTGGTTTTAAATTTGCTTCTAGTGCTTTTTTTAAGACAAATCTTGTTTGAGGCATTGTTCCTTCTCTTGCATCTACAAGTAAGATAACTCCATCAACCATATGCATTATTCTTTCTACTTCTCCACCAAAGTCTGCGTGTCCTGGTGTGTCTACTATGTTGATTTTGTAATCTTTATAGTGTACACCAGTTGTTTTTGCAAGTATTGTTATTCCTCTTTCTTTTTCTATATCGTTAGAGTCCATTACTCTTACATCGTGAGTTTCATTTTCTCTAAATGTTCCACTTTGATTTAATAATTCATCAACTAACGTTGTTTTTCCGTGGTCTACGTGTGCGATTATTGCTACATTTCTTATTTTCATTTTTTTCACTTCCCTTTAAAAACCTAGTGTATTATATCACTAAAAGAGTACGTTTGTAAAGAAAAATGTAACAATTATGTTACATTTTCGACTTTAGTAATTTTATGTTAATAAATAGGAAGTTATCAACATTATTTAGTTTATACTTTTTCCATTTACGTATAATTTGTATCCATTAAAGTTTATGTTACTGTTTGATGAGTCAGCATTTTCTAAACTAGTTACGTATGTATCTTTTGTTAATGTTATACTTGAAGTTTTATCTAATACTAATTTAATAGATTTTGCTGTTTTATCTTTGTTTATACTTCCTGTAAATTTAGAATTTTCTTTTAAGTTCATTGTTAATTCAGATATTTCATCAACTACGATGTCTCCAGAAGCAGTTTGTTTTGTCATATTTAGGGTTACTATTCCACCATTTGAACCACTTGTTCCCCAAGAGTCTTTTTGTACTCGTAAAAATGCTCCCGTTTTGTCATTGTTTGTTATTGCACTATTGGTTAGATTTATTTCTGCTTCAGTATTTGTTACATAAAATGAATCTCCTTTGTTAGTTATAATTTCACTATTTAGTGCAGTAAAACTTGCTTTTCCTTCGTCAGCATCGCCACTCATTGATTGGTATAGGAATATATTTTTGTATGTAGTTGATTTTCCATTTAGTTCATTATTTGTATCTGTTAGTTTTGTGTTTTTAATGGCTACACTATTTTTACCTTCTATGACTATGCCTTCTGATTTTTTTGAGGCTAGCGTTGCATCTTCTACTGTTATATTTGCAGTTGAGTATATAGATGGAGAGCCTTTTCCTGTTGTAGTGTAGGTTCCACCGGTTACTGTCACTTCTCCTCCGCCTCGGTCGGTTCTGATAGCAGCACTTGAGGTTCCAGATGTGTTTATAGTTAGGTTTTTAGCTATCATTTTTCCCCCACCTGTTGTCATAATTCCGCCAGAGTTGTCTTTTGTTGTTGTGATTTTCGAGTTTTCGATTGTTATAGTTGTACCATCTGACTCTGAATTATTTGAAGTTAGATTTCCACCATAACTGAAGACTCCATTTGCGCCTGTTGCTGATGTGTCTACAGTTATATTTTTTAGTGTTAGGTTTGCTCCGTCTCTTGCAATTATCGCTGAGTTTGTTCCATAGAATGAAGTGTTGTCTCCACCATCCGAATCTCCCGATTTTGTTACATTTAAGTTTTCTAGTGTTACGTCAATATTTCCATTTACATTTATTGCATTTTCATCTTCGTTTTCTGATGAGTATTCACCACTTTTAAGTGTTTTGTCTGCTGTTATTTCAGCCACTGTTTTATATGTTTGAGTATTACTACTTTCATTATTATTTATTTCTTTATTACTACTTAAGTTTTCTGCTATTTTAACTGAAGCTAATGATATTGTTCCTGCCATAACTATTGTACCTAATATTAATATTATAATTTTGTCACTACTATTTAATGTCTCTTTAAATGTTTTATCATTTAGTTTTGACATTATTAAATATATAACTATTAGTGATAAGGCTAAACTTTCTGATATTATAAGTATGTAATATTTAGTTTCTATTTTCCCTGATTCTGAAGAAGTTTTTCCTTCGTTATTCTTGCTTGGCATTTCTGGCATACTATTACTATTATCATTTGATGGCATATCAGGTTTACTTGAATCATCAGAGTTTGAATCATTTGGTTTTTCAGGCGGTGTAGTATTCTCACTTTCGCCGCTTGGTTTTTCAGGCGGAGTATTCATCTCATTATTCGATGTAGAATTACCCGGTTTTTGCATACCACTCTCATTTGCATTTGGTGCAGGCATATTACCCATTTCAAATGGTGGAGTTTCTACCACTTTATTTTCTTTTGCCTCATATACTGTATATACTAATGAAGCTGATAGTATAATTATTATAAATGTCATTATAATATTTTTTGCACTTTTTTTCATCTTTTCCTTCCTTTCTTCTTAATTATTGCATATGTTTGTGTGCAAAATGTGTCAAATAATGAAAGAGTTTGTGAAAAAATTATTTATTTGTGTAATTGTAGTAATTTATTTCCTGTAATTCTTCACTTAGTTTTTCTAAGTCTTCTAAGTCTGTTTCATAGTTTAGTATTTCTTCTATTTCAAATATTAGACTAGATAAAGAAGCATGCTTTTCATAATCAATGTTGTATTTTTTTAATATTTCTATCCAAGAGTCTCTAAGTACTAAGCCATTATTTCTTTTTTTTAATAAATCTTTATCTAGATTTAAATTTATTATTTCATCTATGTTTATGTTTTCAAAATTTTCTTTCATTTTCTTACTTCTTTCTTACTGGTTCGATTACCATATTATCATAATAAGTGCGCAGATCAATGTTCTTTCTTAATATATCATTTAACGTTTCTTTTTCAATTATTTCATAACCTAGTAAATTAAAGTTACCATTACTAATTATCATTAGTGATGTGTCTATTTGGGTGGTTTTGCCATTTATATATGCTTCTACATACCAGTGTCCTCCATCCCTAGAACCAATAGTGCCTTTTATGTATTTGTTCATACAATATACTGCATTTGCAAAGTAGCCTAGTTTATTTAGTAGCATTACTAATTCATAGGCGCAAGTTCTGCATCTTCCACTTGTTAGATTTTTTTCGAATAAATCTTTAAATGTGAAAATGTTATTTTGCATTTTTATTGGTGTTTTATCTTTTTCAATTATTGACCATATTTCTCTTGTGTAATCAGTTATTTTGTTTTCACTTTTTAATTTATTAAATATAGTTTTAAATTCCTCATTTGTTTGTAATAGATTATTTCTAAATTCGTAATTCATATTATTTCCTTTCGTTTTAATTATAACACGTATTTTAGAAATATTAAAACTCCCTTTCGGGAGTTGTTTTTAAAAATTTATTTATAGACGCCTATTAAAAGTTATAGGAGGAAGTTATATTTATAATTTATTAGGAAGTTTTATGTCTTCCTAGTATATTATATGATTTACTTTAATTTGGAATAATTAATTTGACTATAAAAACATAATCATATATAAAGGATATGAACTAACATTATTACTTACTCCTATATTTTTACTAGATAATTTTATTCCTTTTTCTACTCCCCAGTTTTCCATTATAGATTTTAAACTTTTTGATTTTGTGTTATCAGCACTTTTAACTTCTATTGCTGTTAAAGTGTTTTCAATTATTGTTATAAAATCAACTTCAAGTGTAGAATTATATTCAAAATAATATAATTTCTTTTCTTTTTTTGCTAATAAATCTCCTATAACGTTTTCGTATAATGCTCCCTTATATATTCCTAGTTCACCATTTAATACTCTACTTACGCTTTCATCTTCTAACATAGCCATCAAAAGTCCAGTGTCAGCCATATATATTTTGAAAGTGTCTTGTCTTGTATTTGTGTCTAATGGGATTTCGGGTAATTTTAAATTGTAACAATAATTAATAATATTAGCATTTTTTAACCATTCTAAACAACCACCATAACTTCTAGAGTTTGCACCTTTATTCACTTCGTTGTACATAAATTTTTTATAATCTTTAGATAAATGTCTAGGTATTGATTCAAAACAGGCTGTTATTTTCATTTTATCTAAGTTATCTGCATATTTAGCAATGTCATATTTGTAATCTATTAAAATTGTTTTTTGTTTATTTCTTGCAACTTGTATATCCTTGGTTTCTACATAAAGATTTACTACTTGTGGCATTCCTCCAACTATTATGTATTTTTTAAATTTTTCCATCATATCGCTGTGGATAGATGTTGGTACTTCCTTTTTTTCGTCAAAATATTTCTTTATTATTTTTATGTTTTCATCCTTTATTCCAAGAGCCCATAGAAATTCTTCAAAATCCAAAGAATGCATTGTTAAATGATCAACATAGCCTACTGGGAATGATGAGGCATATTTGCACATTATTCCTAAAAGTGAGCCTGATGCTATTACGTCATACTTTCCATATTCAGTTAGAAATTTAAGCGCAGTTATTGCATTAGGACATTCTTGAATTTCATCTAAAAATATAAGTGTTTCGTTTTCTTCAAAATTTGTTTCGGTAAATTTTTGTTTTAAACTATCTATGATATCTTCACCAGCTAAGCTTCCTTCAAATATCTCTTTATAATTAGAATTCTTTAAAAAGTTTAATTCTATAAAATTTTTATAATTAGTTTTTGCAAATTCTCTTATGATAAATGTTTTACCAACTTGCCTAGCTCCATCTACTATTAATGATTGTTTATCACTTTTATTTTTCCATTCTACTAATTTATCATATGCTTTTCTTCTTAACATATTTTATCACCTTCTTAATTTTACTATTTTTTTTTAAATTTGTCAATTATTCCTTTGAAAAAAGTGTTGATGGCGCATATTATTCAAAGGAATAACATGCTAGTAGTACATATTTTTCAAAGGAATAAAACTAAAATAGCCTAAAATTAGGCTATTTCCACTTCCAATCGTTTACTTCTTTTATTTCACAACCTTTTTCTTTTATTGTTTTGGCATGCTTTTCAAGCATTTTTTCTGCATATTCTTTTAGATCTTTATTTTTACTCATTTTAGGTACATAGTTTATTATGTCTAGTATTAGATGATATCTGTCTATTTTGTTTTTTACTCTCATATCAAATGGTGTAGTTATTGTTCCTTCTTCTATGTAGCCTCTTACGTGCATATCTTTATTTGTACGATTGTAAGTTAATTCGTGAATTACGTTAGGATAACCGTGGAATACAAATAGTATAGGTTTATTTTTTGTGAATAGTTTATCATATTGCTCATCAGTTACTTCGTGTGGGTGTTTACTACTACTTTGTAATCTCATTAAGTCAACTACATTAATTACCCTTACTTTTAATTCTGGAGCTTTTTCTTTAAGTATGCTTACTGCTGCCAATACTTCTAAAGTTGGTGTGTCACCTGAACAGGCAAGTACTATGTCTGGATTTTTTCCTTCGTTAGTGCTAGCCCATTTGAATATATCTATACCTTTTTTGCAATGATTTATAGCTTCTTCCATAGTTAACCATTGAGGTCTTGGATGTTTTGAAGCGATTACTAAATTTATGTAATTTTTAGTTCTTGTTATGTGGTCAAAAGTTGATATTAATGTATTAGTATCAAATGGAAGATATATTCTAATTGTGTCTGCTTTTTTAGGTAATAAATGATTTATGAATCCTGGGTCTTGATGAGTGAATCCATTGTGGTCTTGTTGCCAGCAGTGACTTGATAATAATATGTTTAGACTTGATATATCTTTTCTCCAAAATAGTTCGTTAGACATTTTTAACCATTTAGCGTGCTGGCTTGCCATTGAGTCAACTATTCTCATAAATGCTTCATAACTGTGGATAAATCCGTGTCTACCAGTTAATAAATATCCTTCAAGCATTCCTTCATTTAGATGTTCTGAAAGTACACTGTCAATTATTCTTCCCCTTCTATCTAAGCCTTCATCTGATTTAATTATTTTTGTATTCCATTGTCTATTTGTTACTTCGAATACGTGGTTAAGTCTATTACTCATTGCTTCATCTGGTCCGAATATTCTATAGTTTTCATTATCTAAATTTAGTTTTACTACATCTCTTATGTAATTACCAAGTGAACGCATATCTTCATTTTGTTCATTACCTCTTTTAGTAATTTTAAATTCATAGTCATATAGACTTTCAGGTAAATTTAATTCTTTTAGTAATAGTCCACCATTAGCAATTTTGTTAAGTCCCATTGTTTTTGAGAGACTTGGGCATATATCTCTTATTTCTTTTTTTATTTTACCAGTTTTTGTGAAGAGTTCTTCTGGTTTGTAACTTTTGAGCCAGTTTTCAAGTATTTTTAAGTTGTCTTTATTTTCTTTATTTACTATTATTGGTACTTGATGGCTTTTAAATGTTCCTTCAACTTCTTTTGGACCAGTCCAACCTTTTGGTGTTTCTAGTATTATCATTGGATAGAATGGTCTAAATGTATGAGATTTCGCTTCTTTTTTTATTTTGCTTATGTATGATATTACGTTATCCATAGTTTCTGCCATTAATTTGTGCATCTTCATGGGATTAGTACCTTTTACGATATAAGGCTTGTAACCAAGTCCTTTAAAGTAGCTTATTAATTCATCTTCTGGAAGACGAGATAGGATTGTTGGATTTGCTATTTTGTAACCATTTAAGTGTAAGATTGGAAGAACTATTCCATCTTTTTCTGGATTAATTATTTTGTTTAATTGCCAGCTAGCAGCTAGTGGACCGGTTTCTGCTTCTCCATCACCTACTACACATACTGCGATTAAATCACTGTTATCTAATACAGCTCCATAGGCGTGACTTAATGAGTAACCAAGTTCTCCACCTTCATTAATACTTCCTGGTACTTCTGGAGATACGTGACTTGATACTCCGCCTGGAAAACTAAATTGTTTAAATAGTTTTTTTAATCCTTCTTCATCTTCTGTTATATTTTTGTATATTTCTGTGTAAGAACCATCTATGTAATCATTTGCTATCATTGCTTGTCCACCGTGACCTGGTCCAGATATGTAAATCATATTAAGGCTATATTTTTTTATTATTCTTTGTAAGTGAGTATATATAAAGTTTTGTCCAGGCGCGGTTCCCCAGTGGCCTACTACATTAGGTTTTATATCTTTTATGTCTAAGGGTCTTTTTAGTAATGGGTTGTCTAGTAAATACAACTGTCCGACTGAAAGGTAATTTGCTAGTCTAAAGTACTTATCTAAATTATTTATTTCTTCTTTAGTTATTTTCTTCTTCAATGTTTTCACTTCCTTTTAAATAGTTTTCTAAATTGTCTACTGTTATTCCTTTGAGTTTTATTGTTGTCTTTTTTACGTATCCATTCCCTACTGTTAATATTATTGGATTACCACTTTCAGTTACACTTGCGGTAGTTAGTTCTTCTTTGGTTAAATCAGATACATTGATGTAATAACTATTTTCAAGTTCTGGTAACTTATTTTCTATTAATGCATATGTATTATTGTAGTTAGGGTTTTTAATGTATACATAACTTGTTGTGTCACTTTTTATTAATTCATCTAATTTTGCTTCATCTATTTTTTTGTCTTCTATTAATATACTTACTTTTTCTTTGAGTTCTTCTAGAGTTAGACCATATATTTTTTTGAATTCATATTCATATGATTTTTCTTTATCTGAAAAGTAATAATTAGTTTCATCATTTATTTTTAATACCATTACGTCAGAGTTTTCTAATACTATTTCAATTACTTGTCCACAGTCTAGTTTAAGAGTTTTATCTACTCCATTGTAAGTGTAATTTTTACAACTATTATTTAATGTATTGCCAGTATAATTTATTTTATCTGGAAGCATTTCTATTACTTCATAGTTTGAATTTGTTTTATCAAATTTATAAAATTCTTTGTTTAATATTTCACTGTTTGGTAATTCTTTTACTTCATAATTCATTCCAATTATACCTAGTGAAGTAAATATTATTATTAGAAGTGAATATGTAATAATTCTTTTCACTTTTTGTACCCTCTTTCTATTATAAATTTATTATATCAAGTTATTTGGAAAAGTGAAAGTGAGTATATTGATTTTTTTAATTTTTTTTGTTATAATTTGTGTTCTTGTTTTGAGGGAGGTATTATGGATATTTTTGATAAAGTTAATGAGTTTATTTCTAATTTATTTGGAATTAAGGGTCCTTATGTTAAGCTTGTTGTAAGCACTATTGTGGTTATTTTATTTTTTAAAATTTTAGAGAAGATTATTACTTATATTGTTTTAAAGATTGGGCATAAGAATAATAAGTTTAGGTTTAATTTTAGAAGAGTTTATTCACTTGTTAATACTGTTTTAATTATTTTAAGTATTATTTTTATTTGGGAAGATTTTATTATTAAGTTTATTTATCTTTTTAGTTTTGTTACAGCAGCGGTTGCTTATAGTCTTAGGGATATTATTATTAATTTCTTTTGTGGGATCTATATTAAGATTTCTAAGCCTTTTCAAGTAGAAGACAGAATTATGGTTGATAATTATATAGGGGATGTGGTAAATATTTCTACACTTAGCTTTGAGATATTAGAAGTTAACCTAGATAATTTTCAAAGTACAGGCGCTATAGTGCACATTCCTAATAGCAAGGTGTTTTCTAGCACTGTTAAGAATTATGTTAAAGTTTTTAAATATATTTGGAACGAAATTGAAGTTAAGATTGATTTAAATTCTAATGTTAAACTTACTAGGAGTGAACTTTATAGAATTGTTAATAATAATGAAGTTTTGAAAAAGATACCAACTAAGATGGCTAAAGAACTTAGTAGAAATGATAAGTATAGAATTTATTATAATAAGTTAGAGCCAATTATTTATATGGATATTAAGGATAAGTATATTTCTTTGTATTTAAGGTATTTGGTGCATCCTAAGAAGAATAGAAATGTTGAAAGTGAAATATGGAATGAGATTTATAAGTTAAATTTAAATAATGAGATTCTTTTATATAGTGAAAAATAGGCGTTTATACCTATTTGTCTTTATGTGTTATATTTTTTATTATACCTTTTTCTAAGGATATATATATGGCATCAGCACCTATAAAGCTTAACCCTCCTGCCCATAGAGTTTCTACGAATGTTAAGTCTGTGAATGATATGCAAAATAATAATGCCATTACAAATGATATTGTTAAACTAATTATGCATAGATGTTTTTTATGTTTTTCACGCACTTTAAGTTTTAGCACTAAAGCGTTAGATATTATTCCTGAGGTTATAGATATTATAAGAATGTCTTTTAAACGAGAAAAATCTATCATATTAAGTGCCTCCATTATATTTTATGTTTTAATTGTTTTTTGAGAATGATAGGCGCATATTTAAGGATTATTTTGTAATAATAATTGTAGGTGAGGATTATGCCAAATATACATACTAATATATCTTTTGGGCTTGTTAATATTCCAGTTAATATAAATCCACTTATTAGAAATAATGATATTACTTTTAATCAGCTTCATTCTAAATGTTTAAGTAGGATAAATTATATTAAGTATTGTTCTCATTGTAAGAAGGAAGTTATGGAAAGAGATATTGTTAAGGGATATGAGTTTGAGAAGGATAATTATGTTGTTTTTGATAAGAAAGAATTAGATATGCTTAAGGTAAGAAATGATAAGGAAATAGAAATTGTTAGTTTTGTTCCAATTAAGGATATTGATCCATTTTATTTTGAGAAGAGTTATGTACTTTCTTATACTGGAAAAGGTAAAGCTTATAATTTATTTTGTGAGGCTTTAAAGAAAAGTAAACTTGTGGCTATTGCTAAGACTGTTATTGGGTCTAAGTTTTATTATGTGTGTTTAAAGTTTACAAGTAATGTTATTATTATGACAACTTTATATTTTGAGGAAGAAGTCATTATTCCAGAAGTTAATGTTAAGAATAATTTTAGTGATGCGGAACTTGATTTAGCAATTAAGTTAATACATAATTTAGAAGGGAAATTCGATCCTAAAAAATATAAAGATGAGTATCAAAATAATTTGAGGAAAGCTATTGATGATAAATTATCTGGTAGAAAGATTAAGAAAAGTAATAAGAAGATTAATAATAAGAGTATTAATGACTTAATGAAAGCTTTGGAGAAAAGTTTAAATGAATAAAGACTTATGGAAGAATAGAGACTTTAAAGTTATGCTTTTAAAAGAATGTGATAAACCTTTTAATAGTAAAGATTATATTTATGAGATTAAGTTTGATGGAATAAGGGCTTTAATATTTACTGGGAAGAATGAGTTTAGAATTATTAGTAGAAATGGGATAGATGTTACAAATATTTTTCCTGAGCTTACTAGTATTAAAAAACTTTGTAAGAAAAATGTTATTTTTGACGGAGAAATAGTGAGTATGGAAAGGGGAAAAATCAGTTTTTCTAAGTTAAGTAAAAGAATGCATTTGAAAAATAAAAATAATATTATGAAGGAAAGTACTATTAATCCTGTAACATTTGTAGCTTTCGATATTATTTATGAGAATAAGAATTTAACTACAGTAGAGCTTTTAGAAAGAAAAGAAATTTTGAATAAATATAAGAATACTGAGTTTTTTGTTAAGTCTGTTTGTTATAAAGACGGTATTAAACTTTTTGATAAGGTTAAGAAACTTGGAATAGAAGGCGTTGTGGCTAAGTATATCCACGGGGAATATCATATTAATGAGAGAACAGATGATTTTATTAAAATTAAAAATTTTAAGTATGGTGATTTTTTTATAGGTGGTTATTTAGAAAATAAGAATGGCCTTTCTCTTTTACTTGGAGAATATTCTAATGGCAATTTTATGTTTGTTGGAAAAGTAAGTTTAAATAAAAAGTATTCTCTTTATGAAAGAATTTTAAAACTTAGAAAAAGTAAGAATTATTTTTGTAATTTAAGTGATGATGCGTTTTATGTTAAACCTTCTATTAAGTGTAAGGTGCAGTATTTAGAGAAAACTGAAAATAATAGTTTAAGACAGCCTATTTTAAAGGAGCGAGATTGATGAGTTTGAATGAATATAATAGTAAAAGAAATTTTAGTGTTACAAATGAACCTGTTGGGAAAGTAAATAGGGTTAACAATAAAAGGATATTTACCGTGCAACATCATTATTCGAGAAGAGAACATTATGATTTTAGACTTTTGTATAATAAAGAACTTGTAAGCTTCGCAATTCCTAAAGGACCTAGTTATGATACTAAGGATAAAAGACTTTCCGTTAGAGTCGAAAATCATCCAGTTAGTTATGCTAATTTCGAGGGAGTTATTCCTAAGGGAGAGTATGGAGCTGGAACGGTAATGCTTTGGGATAGAGGATATTATGTATATGATAAAGCTTCTGATTTTGAAAAGGGGCCTATTAAGTTTACTTTGTTTGGAGAAAGACTTTTTGGAAAGTGGGCTCTTGTAAGAATTAAAGATGATAATTGGCTTATGATTAAAGATAAGGATGAATTTGCTGGGAAAAAGAGTATTAAGAAATTTAAGACTAGTGTTTTAAGCGGAAAGACAAAAAAAGAAATTGAAAGTGATAATTATTTAGGAATTAGTTTGACACACGGAGACAAAGTAATTTTTAAAAAGGGAAAAGTTACAAAGAAAGATATTTTTGATTATTATAGTAAAGTTTATAAGAGAATGAAAAAGTTTTTTGATAATAGGCTTATTAGTACTGTTAGGTGTCCTTCTGGAAATATGAATGAAAAGTTTTTTATGAAACATTTAGATAATTCTAGACTTGGGGTTAAGAGAATCAAAGATGCTTATAACGTATCTAGTAAGTATTATTTTGTTAAAAATTTAGAAGGTTTGCTTAGCGAAGTTCAGATGAATAGTTATGAATTTCATATGTGGGGATGTAAGGTTAATGATATTAATAAGCCTGATATTTTAGTATTTGATTTTGATCCGGATGTTGGGCTTAGTTTGAAAAAAGTTAGAGATGGAGTTAAGGATTTAAAAAGGATTTTAGATGGATTAGGACTTAAAAGTTATGTTAAAACTAGTGGTGGTAAAGGTTATCACGTTTTAGTGCCTCTTAAAACTAATTCTTGGAGAAAAACTGAGAAGATTGCTTTTGATGTTGCTAGTTTAATGGAGGGTAAATATCCTGATAGGTATACGACTAACATTAGAAAAAATAAAAGAGAAAAGAAGATTTTTATTGATTATTTGAGAAATAAAAAAGGTTCCACTTGTGTGATGCCTTATTCAGTCAGATTGAATGAAAAAGCATCTATTTCTTGTCCAATTAAATGGAGTGAAATAGATACTATTAAACCTTCAGGTATTACAATTTTTAATATTGATGAAAGATTAAGATTGAAAGATCCTTGGGAAAGCTTTTTTGATTAGTTATTTTATAAGAAGCGTTTCTCCTTTTTTTAGTGTTTTTAAATATTTGCCGTCTTTTTCACAGGTGTATTTAAATTTATATGAGGTTAGTTCTTTTATTTGTGCATCTAGGTCTTTTATTTCGTTTTGATAGTCTTTTATTTCTTTGTCTTTTTGTTTTATGATGCCCTTTAGTTTTTGAATTTCTTCTTCGTTTGTCGATGGTGCTTTTGGTATTATTTCTAGGTAGCTACCATTGTTAGCAATCCATTTGTTATCGCCTATTTTGTACCAAGTATAGTTTTCATTTTCCATAGTTTCAGTATAGTTATAATATGATCCTTTTATTGCATCTTTATAAACCATAGACTCAGTTGTAGGTTCGATTCTAATTTTTAGTGCGTTTACTAGAACTTTGAGCTGATCTTTTGTTATGTCTTTTTCTACTTCAAGTTGCTTGCTCGTCGATTCTGTATATTTTTCTACATCTTCTTTAGTAACTCCATAATATGAATATGGATTTGTCCAGTGGGTTTTGTAGTCGATTGTTTCATCACCCCTATAAGAACCAGACTCTCTTATGTCTAGATGTACTTCGCCTTCACTGCTCGCGTTTTCAACGTTTGCAAGTCCTTTAAATAGATTTAAATCGTATGCTAAACATATTACTATTTTTGCAGGCACTAATTTGCCATTTTTGTCATAGTATTCAATGTCTGCTGCTAGACCTTTTGTGTGCTGACCAGTGTTTTTATTCTGTAGTTCTACTGGGTGATTTTTGCATCTATATCCGCTTATTACTTTAGCTTTGCTGAAATGCAGGTGATCTCCTAAAGTTTGTAAGTTTTTTATTAATGCTTCACTTATGTATATGTTCCCACAGTGCTTGCACGCGAATTCGCTTGAGTTAAAGTTTTTGGTAACTTGTTTAGCTTCTGTTATCAATGTTATTCACTCTCCCTTTTGTCTAGATTTGTTATGTTTTCATTTGGTTCGAGTGAACTTAGACTTTTAAATATTTTGTCTTCAAAAGCTTTATATATTGCATCAGCACCTAAGAATGTTATAAAACCTACCCACAAATTGTTTACTAAAGATAGTTCACTAAAGTTTATACTGAATAGTGTTCCTATTATCATTGATACTCCAAAACTGATTAATGTTATGTATTTTCTACTTTTAAATGTTTCTTTAATTTTTTGAACTGTTGCTGTTGTTATTATACTGCTCGCTAGAGCACTTATTATTACTAATTTTATAAGGTCAAAATTTAACATTTTTTCACCTTCCTATTTTAGTATACTCTTTTTTTATTTTTTTGAATGAGTGAAGACCTAAAAAAAATCCCTTTCGGGATTATTTTTTTTATTATATGGGGCGGTATGTGGGAATCAAACCCACGCATACCAGAGCCACAATCTGGCGTGTTAATCACTTCACCAATACCGCCATGTAGATAAGATTATACCTTATATACATGCAAATTTCAAGTACTTTATGAAAATTTGTGCGGTTAACTTTTAAAAGTTACTAACGCATTGAATGCTTTTTCAAGATTGTTACTTTCATATTCTTCTTTGATTGTTTTTAAATCAGTTGTATAACTATCTAATGTTTCGATAGTCATTGCACAAAATGAACCATCTAGTTTTATATCATTTGTATTTGGAACTAATCTTCCAATTTTTGTACTAAATTTAAAACCGTGTTTTATTTCAGATATCATATCTGTTGCTGATCCATCACTTCCATATCCTACATCCTCGTAATCGACTCCTAGTGATTGATAACCAGTTATGTTTGATACAATTCCACCTACTTTTGAACAAATCCTATTATATTCTGAACTTAAGTCAGGTTTGCCGTGATATATTACTCTACCAGCACTATGAACTGCAGCATAGATGTGAGCGTCTTTTTGATATTTATACATAAAGTATATTAAGGCTTTTGTTTCTGGTTCTGAAGCTAATTCATTGCCTGGAAAATATGCAAGTCTTTCTGTGCTTTTTTTTGTTGATAACGTAGTTGATGGAGTATACTTCTTAAAATATAAACCTCCATTTCTAGATGGAAAATTTCTATTTAAGTCTACACCATTTATATTAGCTTTATAGTAATCTTGTTCTATGTCACTATCATTTTGATAAACATATGAGTTTTTATTATTAATAGTGCTTTTTCCACCTATTGTATAGTCATACCCATCTGGATTTATTGTTGGAACTATTACTATTTTATTATTTTCAAGTAAGTTCATAACATCTTTGTTTCCTTTTTCGTATGAGTTTACTAAATTTACTGCATATTTAGTTAGGTATAACAGTGGTGCTATTTCAGCTGCATGAATGTTGCCTTCAAACATAGTAACTTTACTACCTTTTCCTATTTCAATAATGTATATATTTCTTCCATCAAAACTTTTTCCTATATTTTCTAATTTTACAATATCTGACTTATTTAATTCATTAAATATATTCTCAATTTCAGAATATGTTAATTTTTTTTCAAAATTATAATTTATTTGTTTATAACTACCTACTTTATTAACATAATTTTCTGATTTATTAAAAATTCCTTTAAAATCTTCAACATTCATTCCACTTGATATAATTTTAATGTTATTTGTATATTCATAATTAATATTAGTTATATAGTTTTCATAATTTGACAAGGTTTTGGAACTATTGTTAATTTTATTTTGATTATTTTCCTTATTATCAATTTTATTTGTTGATAAGTAAGACTTTATAAACAAATAAATAAATGGCGCAAGTATTATTATCATTAATAAGCGTTTTGCTTCTTTAGTTAATTTTCTCCTTTTTTTTCTTTTTTTTGCCACATCTATCACCTACTATATAATAATACCATAAAAGTATATTTTTTTAAACAAAAAAAAACCAGCAACTTGCTATTTTCGCTTACACTATCTTCGCCGTAAAAGTGCTTAACTTCTGTGTTCGAGATGGGAACAGGTGTGTCCACTTTGCTATCGTCACTGATCAAAAATATTATACCATAATTGTTCTCTCAAAACAAGATAATGTGATAAATTTCAAATTAAAATTGAGTTAATTTGTCGATCTATTAGTACTAGTCAGCTCAAAATATCACTATTCTTCCACCTCTAGCCTATCAACCATGTAGTCTTCATGGGATCTTATTTCTTAAAGAAAGGGAAAACTCATCTTGGAGAGGGCTTCCCGCTTAGATGCTTTCAGCGGTTATCCCTTCCGTACATAGCTACTCAGCACTGCCACTGGCGTGACAACTGATACACCATCGGTACGTCCATCCCGGTCCTCTCGTACTAAGGATAGCTCTCCTCAATTTTCCAGCGCCCACAACGGATAGGGACCGAACTGTCTCACGACGTTCTGAACCCAGCTCGCGTGCCGTTTTAATGGGCGAACAGCCCAACCCTTGGAAGCGACTACACCTCCAGGATACGACGAGCCGACATCGAGGTGCCAATCCCCACCGTCTATATGAACTATTGGGTGGGATCAGCCTGTTATCCCCAGGGTAACTTTTATCCGTTAAGCAACGACCATTCCATACTGAATCGCCAGATCACTATGCCCTGCTTTCGCATCTGCTCGACTTGTAGGTCTCGCAGTTAAGCTCCCTTCTGCCATTACACTCTTCGAATGATTTCCAACCATTCTGAGGGAACCTTTGGGCGCCTCCGTTACATTTTGGGAGGCGACCGCCCCAGTCAAACTACCCATCAGACACTGTCCCCCTACCGGATAACGGTAGCAGGTTAGAAATCAAATATACCAAGGGTGGTATTCCAAGGGTGACTACTCTAAGGCTGGCGCCTTAGCATCAACGTCTCCCACCTATCCTCTACATGACATACCTGATTTCAATATCAAACTGTAGTAAAGCTCCATGGGGTCTTTCCGTCCTGTTGCGGGTAACCTGCATTTTCACAGGTATTAAGATTTCACCGAGTCTATGGTTGAGA
>OIYG01000322.1_pt1 | contig 49394 bp, 66 predicted proteins | sample 1587861 | NCBI WGS metagenome assembly OIYG01 (sample SAMN03283272) | human gut metagenome | biome: human-associated habitat; material: feces | host: Homo sapiens | place: Peru | collected 2012
AGGTCATAGGTTCGAGTCCTTTAACTTCCGCCATGTTTTTAAATCCTATTTAACATGAAAATATATTTAACTCCTGTAGTCGATGTTTTCATCCTAGGTAAATCTTGTGAGTGACATTAGTCCTGCCACTCGCACCTCCCACAAACGAGCATTCATTTCTTGAATGCTTATTATATACTTCAATCAAGGGCACGAGCTTGTGCGAAGTACCTTTAGACAGGCAATGGTGTTTGGTTCTTAGGGTGGCACGAAACATCCTCACCATAACTTGTGGCAGTCATATTATTAAATAGATTGTTTTTGCTTTAAATCCTAAAACATTTATAAGTAAATAGAAAGTTGATTTTCCGCAGATGCATGCCATTGAAAAGCAATTGAAAAGCATCGGCTGACTTAGAAAAAGCAAAAGAATCTTTCCAGAAAGTTCACAAAAAAACGATTGCAAAAAGACTATGGAAGAATGTCCTGAGCCTGCCAACATGAAGATGCTAGTTGCTCATATAGGTGCAAGTCCTATAATCTTCACCCTATCGAATCTGAATGAATAATAGAATGGAGGAATCACACCTTCTACTTCTAAACATTCAGACAAAATAAAAGTTTGTCTCTTTTTAAGAGAATGTCAGAAGAGACAACACATGTACACTATTCAAGTAGCTTTGAAATCTATACAATACCTTACTTTTCTAAATTCAATAAGGTTGCGTTATGTGAAAAGAGTTGCTATGAAGATGGATGTATTTATGCGAGTAATCGCTAGAAAGGAATCTCCTTTTAAAGACTATTGAGATCCTTATACATGTACATGTTATCCTTTATCACGTGGCAATGACCGAAGTCCACTATATATGTATATGTGGATAGAGCTGTTTTTGACGTGAGGCAGCTCAAATTTTATGGAACGGTGATTCTAGATACATAGGTTTGATTCCTGTGAGTTCCACCAATTATCGGTTACACTAATTACGTATACAGTGTGACAATTGAGCAGAAGGTTCAAAGGCCAAGAGAACCGACTGCACATTATCTGACAAAGAAAATAGTTCAAGTGAAAAGAAGATGCAAATTGTCAAAGTAATAGATGCTACACAAGAAAATGCTGCGACTTCTTTTCCCATGATCTTAGGGACAGATTGGTGAGAGTCTGTAGCCGAAATAGGTGCAATTCCTATAAAGATCACCCAATTCTCTTTCTTAATTTATACAACTAAATGTGTGGTCTGACATATGCCATTTAAAGGGATACCCCATATGTCTTTTAGAATAGGTATCTTGCCTTGGAATTTAGAAGACTTGCTATTTGTTATTAAATAGATACCTGTTTTATTTTCCAAAGATGTCTATGACATAATTGAAGACTCATACATTATTAATCCATGTTGTAGACATTTTATTAGATATTATCAATCCTATGGATTGTTAAATATAGGCTGGCTTCGAGTCTTTAAATAAGTACGGTGACGTATATAAAGTGGGAAACTGCGACTTATTCATTTATGAATGAGTTTAACGGAAAGCCAATAGAGCAAGTGTCCTGCCTACAGTTCAAGTGCCAAACTGGTGGAGAACCAATATCATCGAGATGATGTAACAATCGATGAAACGGTCGGATAGGAATGTTGAAAAAAGGTTCTAAAAAAGTAATCTTGGAAACAAGTGGTTTACTCGTTGGTGCAAGGTACGAGTCTCGCAAGGGTAAGTGCTTTGTATATTTATCTTTGATATCTCAAGTTGAAAGACAGGTGGATAAGGTAGAAGGAAGTCGATAGCAAGACTTGCAGAGGGGCGATCGATGGGTCGTATTCAAAAGGTACGAATGTTGAAACGTACACCTCGTCACTCATAAAATTACTGTCACATTTTTGATAAAGTATCTGAACAAATGGGTGGAATTGAAAATTCCAAGTCTATTTATATTTAAAAAGTAAAGCAAAAGTGTGTACGACTTTGAAGAAAAAAATGGCTTATTGTTCTGAAAAATGGACACATATAAAGCTCGCAAGGCGATATATGAGAGAGTACGAATATATGCAACCGTAAGAGACTGCAATCTCTGAACCTCGCAAAGGGCGATGTGTAGAAAGAAAATCTATTGTGCTTCAAAGTAAGAGTTTGCTGATTTTCACAAAATCAGTGCCATTGTTATCTACAGTTTAATCGACTGTGTGATTCACCATTTCCAACGATGGTTGATGATAACAATTCAAGCCAAGAATCTCAGCTTGAATTTCATTATATTGTCCTATAATTCAACGGTTAGAATGGGTGACTTATAATCGCCATATAGAAGTTCAACTCTTCTTAGGACAACCATATGCCAACTTGGCTCAATTGGCAGAGCAACTGACTTGTAATCAGTGGGTTGTAGGTTCGATTCCTACAGTTGGCACCATGTAGTATTAAAAGGTTTCGTCTGTGTAATTCACATACAAGCGACGAGTAAAAGATGCAGAGTTGCAGAATGCAGTAGTCATGTGTGATGGCAAGAAGTCTCTAGCTCCTATTCGAATGTATTTTTACAGGGTAGCTCCCTGAAAAAATAAAGGCTTATCTTTTGTGCCGATACCGTAAGCTTAAGGTTTGTAGCGTTTATAAACAAAAGCGTGTGTCAGTTTCTAACGTTAAATAACTGCAGCACGAGCTGGAGGCTGTAAGAAAGGAAGGCAAAAACCTAGAGAACATTCCGTCGAAAGGGTTCGAGTCCCTTCATCGTATTTGAAAGCTTTTTAGTTGGAGTGAAGCAGACGGAGAGTTCTCGCATTTTTCATGGATAGAGACAGTCAACAGAAGGTGCAATTCCTTCGTCCGTGACCAAATAAATTAGCTCGTGTACCAGATTGTACAAGGAGTACCTTGACACGTAACCAGTAGGTACAAGGAGTATCGGATACGCTATGTGCGTGTCTTGCTTATGGGTGTGGTGAAATTGGTAGACACAATGTGTAAATTACAATCTTGCCATCCCTATATATATGTTGTGTAGTCGAACGGGTAAGACACCCTTAACGGTTCTGGGATTAAAGCCCAGGCACAACGCCACACAACACCAATGATAAATTAAGGAGGTAATTAGGAGAAGTTGAACCAATCAGTTCTCCCAAAATTTTGCTCCTATGGTGGAATAGGTAGACACGTCGGTTTAAGGAGCCGATACTTTCAAGTGTAAGAGTTCGAGTCTCTTTGGGAGCACCAGATATCGCGGGGTGGTAGCAGTTTGGTAGCTCGTCGGGCCCATAACCCGAAGGTCGTAGGTTCAAATCCTGCTCCCGCAATTTGGTCCTATGGTGTAGGGGTTATCACGCCTGCCTGTCACGCAGGAGATCACCGGTTCAAATCCGGTTAGGACCGTTGTGACTTTAAAATTTCGGTCATCATTTTGATGACCTTTTATGGAGGATTAGCTCAGTTGGGAGAGCGTCTGCCTTACAAGCAGAGGGTCACAGGTTCGAGCCCTGTATCCTCCATTTATGAGTCGTTAGCTCAGTCGGTAGAGCATCTGACTTTTAATCAGAGGGTCGACAGTTCGAGCCTGTCACGACTCATCTAATAAATAAATGCTTGACAGTTCTTGAAAGATTTGATAAACTTAAGAAGTTGTCGCTTATAAATTATTTCAAGACATGCCGACTTAGCTCAGCTGGCAGAGCATCTGATTTGTAATCAGAGGGTCGGAGGTTCGAATCCTCTAGTCGGCATATGCGGAAGTAGTTCAGTGGTAGAACATCACCTTGCCATGGTGGGGGTCGCGGGTTCGAATCCCGTCTTCCGCTTTTTTTGTGCCTTGATATATGGTACGAAGAATTTATAGTATAGTGATTATGGTGCGAAGGATATACCTGTTCCCATTTCGAACACAGAAGTCAAGCTTCGTAACGCTGAGAGTAGTTGGGGGATCGCCCCCTGCGAGGGTAAGACGTTGCTATGCGAAAAGCAAGGATTGAAAGAAATTTCAATCCTTTTTTAGTTTTTGCGCAAAATGCAGGCGACATCAGTTGAATATGTTTTATTCATAAACGTTTGTCATCTTGGCACGTATAAATAACGAAAATAAATTTCATCCAATCAAATAATATCATGTAATATAATGTTTGTATGAATGCAAAAGAAGGCTGGTTGATTTTAATAGGTTGAGTGAAGTTTCCCAATTTATTCATATGACTACATTTGGATAAATTGGGATAGAAATTAGTAATCTCACTAAACAGCATGAATATTTTCCGTTAAAAAGAACATTTCATATTGATCTTGCTTAACTATCCGTTGATATTTTCACGTATTTCTTTTTATATCAAAGCAATTAGTTGTTAAAACTTTAAGAATTTAAGGGGATTCTGGTTAACACAGTCTAATTGAGAAAGATTCTCAATTAGACTCTTTTTTTAATTCGTTTAAAAACGCTTACATTGATTTTAAATGGCTTTATATTAGGCCATATGCGAACAATCAAAGAAAAAGTCTTGATTTTTAGGGCTTATTCGCTTAAATTAGATACAAGTTAGAAAGATTTAATGTTAAGAGATTTTTCTTTGAATTTGTACGAGGTGGGGGATTGAAATGACCGAAGAAAGCAAAACAATGTACTGTCATGGCTATGAACATGATGCTTGCGGCATGGGTTTTATTACCCAGATTGATGGTAAGCCGAGCCATGAACTCATTGAACGAGCACTTGTCATGCTTAGTCGAATGAATCATCGCGGCGGTACTGGCTCAGAACCTGATACTGGCGATGGTGCTGGTATTTTATTTGCTATGCCTGACAAGTTTTTTCAAAAATATGCTGAAGAACAAGAGTTTACGCTTCCGAGCCTAGGAGATTATGCTGTCGGCATGTTTTTCTTGCCGCAAAAAGAACAAGAAAAAAATGCCATGCTTGGCTCCGTCACAGCAGAAATTACGGCATCAGGATTTAAGGTCTTGGCAACGCGAAATGTTCCGTACATTTACGAGAATTGCGGACCTACTGCACAAAAGGCCATGCCTGGATTTGAACAAGTTATTATTCAGCGTCCGGCTGATACCGAAGCAGGGCGTCCTTTTGAAGATCGCCTGTATCATTTGAGACGTCACCTTGAGAAGACATATTCTTCAAATGAATTTGCAATTGTCAGCCTTTCAAGCAAGACTCTTTGCTACAAGGGAATGCTTCATGCTTATCAAGTCGGTCAATTCTATCCTGATTTACATGATCCTGATATGTGTTCTGCGATTGCATTGACTCATTCTCGTTTTTCAACCAATACTTTCCCTAGCTGGAGTCGTGCGCAACCTTTCCGTTTTATTGCGCACAACGGCGAAATCAACACTTTGAAGCGTGCTGAAAATTGGATGAAGAGTCATAATATTGAAGTCTACAATGAAGAAGACTCTGATTCTGCCAAATTGGAAAACTGCATGGAATATTTGTATCGCAATGGCCGTGATATTCCGCAAGCGCTTTTGATGATGATGCCTGAAGCCTGGAGCGATAAGATGAATCTTCCAAAGGAAGAAAGAGACTTCGATGAATACAATTCGTCATTCATCGCTCCTTGGGACGGCCCGGCAGCTCTTTGTTTCACCGATGGCACGCAAGTTGGTGCCGTTTTGGATCGAAACGGGTTGCGTCCTTCTCGATACAGTTTGGTAAAAGGAAACTTTTTGATTACGGCTTCCGAATCAGGCGTTTACGATGTTGCACCTGAAGATATTATTGAAAAAGGAATCTTGGGTCCAGGAGAAATGATCTTGGTCGATACTTCCAAAGGACGTTTTTACAACACCAAAGAAGTCAAGGAATACTATTCAACTCAACATCCATATGGCGAATGGCTCGAAAACGAGCAGGTCAAACTCAATGAATTGCCAGAAGCAGATATCGTTGAACACCTTTCCAAGCATGCATTGAAGACTCTTTGGCGTCGTCATGGATATACGGAAGACATTATTCGTGATTCCATCATCCCGATGGCACAAAATGGCGAAGTTCCTGTTATTTCAATGGGGTTTGACTCACCGTTGGCTGTTTTGAGCGAAAAGCCGCAGTCATTGTTTACTTACTTCAAGCAACAATTTGCGCAAGTCACGAATCCGCCAATTGACGCGATTCGTGAAAAACAGATGATCGGTACTGAAATGTACTTGGGTGCTGACGGAGATATTTGCAAAGATGTTCCGGAAAATGCCAAAAAAATCAAGCTTGATTCTCCGATGCTCGTTAACGGAGAATTTGAAAGATTGCGTCATTTAAACGGCAAGGACGGCTTCAAGACGGGAGAGGTCTCATTATGCTACAGCAATGTCGAACGCCCGCACAGATTGCAACAGGCTCTTGAAGATTTGTTCCGTGATGCCGAAAGCAGAGTTGATGCCGGATGCAACGTTTTGATTGTCACGGATCGCGGTGCAACGCGTGATGATTTGGTTATTCCGGTTCTTCTGGCGGTTTCCGGCTTGAATAATTACCTTGTTCGAAAAGGCAAACGCGGTTTGGTGTCAATTGTTGCTGATACTTGCGAAGCATGCGAAGTGCATCATTATGCAACGTTGTTGGGATATGGTGCTTCTGCGATTCATCCTTACGGCGTATACGCAACGCTTGATTATTATGACCTCTCAGACAAGAAGGAAGCTTATCGTTCGGCTGCTGAAAAAGGAATCATTAAAATTATGAGCCGTATGGGTATTTCGACGATTGTTGGCTATCAGGGTGCCCAATTGTTCGAAGCTGTCGGCATTTCAAAAGAAGTCGTTGACGAATACTTTACCGGTACGGTTTCACGTATCGGCGGTTTGACTCTTGATCAAATTGAAGAAGAGTATCTTGAACGCTACAAAGCTGCATTTGGCGAAAAAGCAAATGATGCTCTTCCGACGGATGGCAGTTTCAAGTATCGTTTTGAAGGCGAACATCACATGTTCAATCCGATGACGATGTATAAATTCCAACAAGCGGTCAAGACGGGCGACTACAAGCTTTACAAGGAATACGCAAAATTGATGCGCGATGAGGAATTGGAGCATCCTTCCACCCTCAGATCGATGTGGAATATCGAATCAGATCGAGATCCCGTTCCTTTGAGCGAAGTTGAACCAGTCAGCCAAATCGTCAAGCGTTTCAAGGCTGGGGCCATGAGTTTCGGTGCGCTCTCGAAAGAAGCACATGAATGCATCGCTCAAGCGATGAACGAACTCGGCGCAAAGAGCAACTGCGGTGAAGGCGGCGAAAATCGTTATCGTTTCAAGAAACAGCCTGACGGACGCGACATCAACAGTCGCATCAAGCAGGTCGCATCAGCGCGTTTTGGCGTTAATGCCGAATATTTGATGAGTGCTGAGGAAATCCAGATCAAAGTTGCCCAAGGTGCCAAGCCTGGTGAAGGCGGACAGCTTCCTGGTGCTAAAAACTTCCCTTGGGTTGCTGAGGTTCGCGGATCGGTTCCCGGTGTTCGGTTGATTTCTCCTCCGCCTCATCATGATATTTATTCAATTGAAGATTTGAAGCAACTTATTTATGATTTGAAACAGATCAATCCTAGTGCTGCCGTTTCTGTCAAGCTTGTATCAAGCACAGGCGTTGGTACGATTGCGACGGGCGTTGTCAAATGCGGTGCGGACAAAGTCGTTATTTCAGGATATGACGGCGGCACGGGTGCCGCTCCTCGAATTTCCGTGCGCGATGCCGGACTTCCATGGGAAATGGGAATTTCAGAAGCTCATCAGACGCTTGCGTTGAACAATCTGCGTCAGCGTACGACGATTGAAACTGATGGCAAGCTTATGACGGGTCGTGATATTGCTGTTGCAATCATGCTCGGTGCCGAAGAATTCAGCTTTGGTTCGCTTGTGTTGGTTTCAATCGGCTGCATCATGATGCGCGTCTGCAGCAAAAATACTTGTCCTACCGGTGTTGCTACGCAAGATCCTCGTTTGCGCAAATTCTTTAATGGCAAGCCGGAAGATATCAAAAATTGCATGCGTTTCTTGGCCGAAGATCTTCGCGAAGAAATGGCTGAACTTGGATATCGCACGGTCGATGAACTTGTTGGACATACGGAACATTTGAAACCGCGTTTTGTTGCCAAGGGCAAGGCAAAATCGCTTGATTTCGATCGCTTGCTCGGAACGTCGATCGGAATTTCACGCAAATCAAAAGATCCGTTTGCTCCAAAATCAGAGTGGCCAGACCTTAATGCCTTTGCGGAAAGCGCAATTCAAGAAAAGAAGGCGGTTGTTCTCAAGTCTTCAATCAACAATATTCATCGTGCTGCCGGGACGAGAATCGGTGGCTGGATTGCCAAGCGTTTCGGCAACAATGGTCTTCCTGCCGGGCATCTTAAATTTGAATATACAGGCGTTGCCGGTCAAAGTTTCGGTGCGTTCATGCCGCAAGGCTTGGAGCTTAAACTCATCGGTGAAGCAAATGACTATGTCGGCAAGGGATTGAGCGGCGGACGTTTAATCGTTCAGGCTCCTGCCAAGGCGAAGAAGATTTACAGCAACGCTCCGATCGTCGGAAACGTTGCCTGCTTTGGAGCTACTGGTGGTGAAGCATACTTCAACGGTCGAACCGGTGAACGTTTCTGCGTTCGCAATTCCGGCGCAACGGTTGTTGCCGAAGGCATCGGTGACCATGGCTGCGAATACATGACCGGTGGCATTGCAGTCGTTCTTGGCTCAACCGGCTGCAACTTTGGTGCTGGAATGTCCGGCGGGGTTGCCTATGTTTACGATCCGGAAAAGAAGCTTGAGGACAACTGCAACATGGATATGATTGAGTTGTTCAAGCTTAATGAAAAAGGCAATGATTCCGTCTTAAAGGAAATTTTGGAAAAACATGTGAAGTTTACCGGTTCCGAAAAGGCCAAGAGCCTGTTGAACAACTGGAAGAAAGAACAAGAAAACTTTGTCAAGGTCTATCCTAAGGAATATCGTCATATCAATGAGATCATGGCAGAATGCGCCAAGAAGGGCACGCCTAAGGATCAACTTGAACAAAAGGCTTTCGATATTATTACGGCATCCAAGTAGAAAAGGAGAATTGAATTATGGCAGATCCATTTGGTTTTATGAAATATCCGCGTGTCAACAATCCGATTCGACCGGTTGCTGAACGTATCAAAGATTTTGAAGAAATGGAAAACGTTCTTTCAGTCGAAGAACGCAGAAAACAAGCAGCACGCTGTATGAATTGCGGCGTTCCTCACTGTCATGCCGGTCAATTTTATTCCGGTGGACGCGCAGTCAGCGGCTGCCCGAATGATAATCTGATTCCTGAGTGGAACGATCTGATCTATCGTGAAGAAGACAAGCATGCTTTTGAAAGATTGACTTTGACAAATCCGCTTCCGGAATTTACCGGACTCGTTTGTCCTGCGCCTTGCGAAGTTGCTTGTAATGAAGCTTTGAACGGCAAGGGCATTACAATCAGAAACAACGAACGCTATATCATTGAAACGGCTTATGCGAACGGTTGGGTCAAGGAAAGCGGGATTCCTTTGCATCGCAACGGAATCAAGGTTGCAGTCGTCGGAAGCGGTCCGGCAGGATTGGCTTGCGCATGGCGATTGAATCAGCTTGGCTATGACGTGACCGTTTATGAGCGCGACGATCATCCGGGCGGATTGACGATGTATGGCATCCCGAATATGAAATTGCCTAAGGAAATCGTTGCTCGTCGTGTCAAAATCATGGAAGAAGTCGGAGTAAAATTCGTTTTGAACACCGAGGTCGGCGTCGATGTTTCCGGAGACGAATTGAAACGCGAGTATCAACGAATCGTTCTTGCGATTGGTGCCCGTCAAGCGCGTGATTTGAACGTTCCCGGACGCGAATTGGAAGGCGTCCGTCTTGCGGTCGACTATTTGACCGATGCGACAAAGAGCGTTCTGAAAAACGGGACCAAGGCAAGCAAAGAACTTGAAGGCAAAAAAGTCATGGTCATCGGCGGTGGAGATACGGGCAACGACTGCATTGCAACGGCCATCAGACAAGGTGCGGCAGATGTCAAGCAGCTTGAAATTACTCGGCGTCCGCCTTCAAAACGTCCGGCTGATAATCCGTGGCCTCAATGGCCACGCGTTGCCAAGACGGGATACGGTCAAGAAGAAGCCAACGAATTATTTGAAGGCGTCTTGACTCAGTATGAAACCACGGCGGTTGGGTTTGAAGGCGTCGATGGGCACGTTTCAAGCGTGACGACATGTCATGCACAACTCTTCAAGCCCGTTCCGGGAACTGAAGAAAAGCATCCGGTTGATCTTGTGCTTTTGGCAATGGGCTTTACGGGAGCACAAAAGCAATTCTTGGATGAATTCGGCGTAACTGAGGTTAACGACGATTATACGACAAATGACGAAAAAGTTTACGTCGCAGGCGATGCTCGCCGTGGACCGAGCCTTGTAATTTGGGGCATCCACGAAGGGCGCATGGCAGCTGAAAAAGTCAATGAGGCTTGCAAAGCGGCTGCCCATGCCGAATAAGCGACATGTTCGGCATAAGACATTAACATCATTTGGCAATCAGGACTTAAGAGGTTTGGTCCTGATTGCTTTTTTGTTACGAAAATTTTGGGATGTGATGCAAAGTGAAATCAAAAATTAAAAGGCTCAATCAACTCTGAATTTTTCAGCAAACAAAAAGAGCCTTAAATTTCTTCAAGACTCCTTTAGCATTATTCGATGCAGGAAGCTAAAAGCTACCAGTCCACAAGCGAGGACAGTTTCTTACGGCAGCGGTTCAAGGCATTATACGTCTTTTGATCGGAAATCCCTAAATTTCTTGCTGTTTCTTTAACTGAGATCGTATTCAGCCAATCAACCAAAACGCTACTTTCCAAAGACGTTAATTTGCCTGGGCGTTTTGGCCATTATCTGCTCAAGCGCAATTTTGGCTTCAAGTTCGCTGAAAGTATTTTCAGAGATAAATGAATCGTCATCGCCGCAGATTGAATCGAGCGGAACTGCCAGCACGTTTCCCATGCGTTTATTAGCCGTTTCTTCACGCTTCAACGTCGTCAGCCGATTATACAAGCTAGCCTTGAAATAGCAGCCGTAAGTTGCTTTCGTCGTTGTCTGATTGTAGCTGAGAGCCGTAGAGCAACAGATAATATAAGCCTCTTGAAGCAAATCGTCCCGATCCAAAGTTCTGAAATGAAACGAATTGATCGCCCTAATAACCAACGGCTTGTATTTTGCAAACAGCTCTGCCAATGAGTCCTCGCAATGGTACTCCTTAAATCGTCGAAGCAATTCTTTCGTTGCTTCATCTTTGTTTTGAGTCATGATAATGCCCCCTTATAAATATTCCTGTCGTGACTTGAATGTCACGAATATAATATAATTCTTTTTAAGTGTTTTGTCAGTATTTTTTCATCTTAAAATCCCATTTTTAATAATTGTGTAATATTAAAGAAATAAAGTAACAACTAAGTCTGTTTTTTTGTAAAAAATGAATTTGACAATTTTATCATGAAACGGTGGTGCATAGTCTTATCGGTTTCTGGTGTAGTAAGTTTGAAGAGACTTCTTAATCACTCGATTTTAGAGAATTGGAGCTCCAAATTGATTAAAAAGTCTATTGAGACTTATTTTGTTATCTCAAGAACAAAATTGTACTTTAATTCACAATCATCCATTAAGTGGTCGTCCTTCATGGGCTGATATAAAAACATTGCAGTTAGGCAAGAAATACATTGATAGATCTATTATTATAGGTCATAAAGGAAATGTTACTGAAATATCTTTGTCTAAGAGAAATAAAGATATTATGAAAACGCTTGAAAAATGGTATAATTACTATGTAAGAGATGGATTTACAAAGCAAGGATCGATTTTAAAAGCAACAGATAAACTGTATGAGGAGAAGGTGCTCCGCTATGTCGAAAGATGAACAAAGGCTAACATGGATGGCTATTGATGATACTTATTGTGTGTCTCCTGAAGAAGAAAGAAAAATACTGGATAGAATTAATAAAAAAATAGAGAGTAACTTTGAATTTAAGAAAAGAGAAGAAGCAACAGATAAATATTTAAAAGATCATAACATTATATAAAGCATTCACAGAATTATTGTGGGTGCTGTTTTTATTATACGCCACTGCTTAGAGTTATAGACGACCAGCAATAGCCGTCTTTTTTATAAGGAGAATTAATCGGAGTCTTATAAAATTAACTACGCTTTACGAAATAAAGAAATACTTAGTGAAGCGCAAAGAAAGTTAGTTACGAATTTAGATAATGCAATTGATAAACTGTCTAAGTATTCTAGCAAGCCCCCTCTTTATCGTTCCTACAGTAACGTTTTAGGATTTGACAGCATGAAGTTTGCGATTGATGTTGGAAATAAAGAGGTTTTAAGCGATTCCGCTTTTTTCTCTACTTCAACAGATATTTATGACCCGAACGATGATCTGAGAGTTATCATCTTAAAAAGCAAATCGGGAGCAGTTTTAGGAAAATACGATACAACTGGAGAAAAAGAAGTTCTGTTTCCTAGAAATACAGTTTTTAAAGTGGTAAAATGTTACACCGAAAGACGTGAAAATGATAAAAAGGTTCCGATTATCGAGGTAGTAGAAAATGAATAAGAAACCGTATTCTGACAGCAGATGGCACGACGCTGATTTTGAAACTGTAATGAACCTTAAACCGCTTAAGCACTCAGAAGAGTATAAGAAAATGGCAAAAAAGTTTTTGAGTGAACTGTACGGTAAGGAATTGAAGGATGAAGATTTGCCGGAAGAACTGAGACCTGCAAAAACGAATGACAAAGATAACGAAGACGACAAGTAGCAAATAGTATTCAAGACGGACCAACCGTCTTTTTTTATGCCCTTTAACCACTACGGCGTTGAGCGGTGTCAGTGGACTACAAATCCAAAGGCGTGTCCGACGTGTGCAGAGTATGCCAGGCATAACGATGGTGTATATCGCGTCAAGGACGTGCCTACACTGCCTGCATACTGGAAAGATAAAGAAATAATGGCTGACGAAAAATACATGAAATATCATCCGATAAAAATAGATTCTGTAAATAAAATTCCAATTAAATTTAAATCATATTCAGTTATCGCAAAATGCAAAGATGGTATTATAACACAATATAGGCTTTATGATGAAAAAGGCAATGCTAGCGTCGATTTCGGTTTAACTAATCATGGCAATTCCAAACATCATAAAATTGTTCCGCATAAACACGAATGGCATTTAATTACCGAAAAAATGGTGTAAAATACATTAGAGATAAAAATAAAGATGTTCCACTAACGGAAAGAGAATCGGAATATTTGGAAAGGTGGCGTAAGTATGACGATAGATGACTTAAAGGATTCAATGAACATGTGTATGGAAATTACATTTGTTTATAAGAAAAAGGAGTTTTTTCTTGAACCTGATGAAAATTCTGACAAGTGGTTGTTCTTTCAGCAGGGGAAGGAAGACCCTGAATATTTGAGCTACCAAGGAGTGATTAATCTAAAAATAGATGGTAAATCGCTTTCTGAAGTGCTTCCTATGTGTACTTACGTTAATTATTGATTAACAAATATATTCAAGACGGGTCGACCGTCTTTTTTTATGCCCTTTAACCACTACGGTGTTGAGTGGTGTCAGTGGACGGCAAAGCCAAATGCGTGTCCGACGTGTGCAGAGTATGTCAGGCATAACGATGGTGTATATCGCGTCAAGGACGTACCGACACTGCCTGCACATCCTAACTGTCGGTGTGCACTGTCTGCATACTGGAAAGATGAAAAGAAAATAATTGTTAAAGGAGAATCCGGGGCGATTCTAGAAAGAAATAAGCATATTGATGATTTCATTCCAGAATTTAAGGAAGAAGAGATTGTAAGGCCTTATATTTAGAATTCGCTCAAAGCAATCGCAAAGATAGCGTTAATAAAATTAGTAAAGCTTCTGCAATGCCAGTAAAGGATGCTAGTGAAGTTTATGCTCATATTTTTGAAGATAAACATTTAACGGTTGATAAAAACGGTAACTTAGTGCAGGCGTACTTTGATCCTAATTATGAGATGTCTCAGTCGTTTAGCAGAATTTTTAATGGTACCGGGATAACTAAAGATGATATAATTATGTTGAGACATGAGTTATACGAACGGCAGTTTATGAAATCTAACCCTAAAATGACATATTATGAGGCTCACGAATTGTCAAAAGAAAAGTATGACTATAAAGGTGGTGATAGCTAATGATGGTTGAAATGATTTTGCTTGATAATAACGATAAATCTGTAACATATGAAGTTAGGAATCATGATAAAAATATAAAAATAGATAATATTACAGTTAATAAACACGATAAAAGCTATGTACTTGAATCAGGAAAAAAGATTGATAATCAATTTGTTAGCTCCACTTACAGGGTGATTTTGAAATGTTTGGAGGATGGAAAATATCCCAAGTCATATGCAAATGGCTGGGGATAGATAAGGCGGATTAATAATTTTAAGACGACTATTGCTAGTCGTCTTTTTTTATGCCCTTTTTCCGAGTTACAGGGCTAAAAGAACAAGAGATTGGATAATTCAAAATATCCAAAGTGATGAAGAATTTAACGCTAAGCTTAAAGAATATTATGATAGAGCAATCTTGAACATAAATCGTACTATTGAATCTGAATTATCTAGGTTAGCTATAAAAGAGAATATAGATATTAATGAACTTAAACAGAGGGTAAAAGACCTTGACGTTCAAGAATATGGTATTGAGGCTAAACGAATTGTTGAAGAAGCTGATAAGTTAAGAAAACATGGTCGCAATGTAACTTATGAAGATTTTAGCAAAGAGGTTAACGAAAGATTAAGCCTGTACAATGCGAATTAATCGGCAAGAATTATTGAAATCTTTAATAGGTTTAAATCTAATTGAACTTGGTGCAAATGTTGATGCAAGCTTGAGACGGAAACTAACTAATGATTATACGAATGAGATCACTCGACAAGCTGGTATCTTAGGCGAATTTAAACATCCGATCTGTACAGGTAAGGAAGTTGCCAAAATCGTCATGGCTCAAACGGGCAGTGCTAATTTCAGTAAGCGTATTTGGGCTAATCAGGATGCACTAAAAGCTCGTTTAAATGCATCACTTAGCGCAGCTCAAATCTTTCAGAGACTATGGATATAAGTTTTGCAAGTGGCATGCAGAGCCTAGTGCTTGTAAAATTTGCCGTGAAATCGCTGAGAATGACAGTGGTTATGGAGTCGGTGTTTACCGTGTAGATGAAGTTCCTAGTCTGCCAACTCACCCTAACTGCAGATGTGGTTTAGGTGCTTACTGGGTGGATGAAGATAACTTCTTAACGACTGATGTAAATGTAATCAGAAAGCGTTTCGATAAGTATCATGATGATTTTTTAGAAGCAACTGGTATTAACGTTTCAGACTCTATAAGAAATGGAACATTTTCAGATACTTCAAATCCACAGAATGATTTGAAAGCTAAGTTTGTTAATTATCTGTTGGAACAAAAAGGCTACACACAGTTACCAAAACAAGTAAAAGAATACAGTGGAACTAAGGTCTATCGTGGTGTTCACAGAAGTATTGATGGCAAAATGAGCGCTGATGAGATAGATAAGGAATTAAGAACTGGGAAGATATATATATCTGGTGCCACTAGTTCTTCTAAAGGGCGTGGGATTTATGTTTCTGAATTTGAGTTTCAAGCAAAAATGCACGCAAGGAAATATATAGATGGAAAAGTTTTCGAATATGGATTGAATCCTGGGGAAAAAATCATTACTTTTGAATCAGCTAATAAGTTGTTAAAAGAGGTTGGAATATCACAATTGAAAAAGACTACAACAGATACCAATATTGATATAATTGCAATTGTTTCTGGATTCGATATAATTAAAGATGGTGCTACTATTAACGTGTTGAATAGAGTTGTTCTTGAATGGAAGAAGGAAACAAAGGTAAAAGATTTCGTATAGAATCTGTTTATTATGAATTTTCAGTGTTGAAAATTGTAGACGAGTATACTCATGAACAATATGAAAAAATTGCATCTTTAAACTCTAAATGGTCTGATCATGATTTCGACAAAACAGATGGCTATATCTATTTTGATGACTTAGAAAAAGAACTGGTCCCGCCGGAGCTCACACCAGCCGACAGAATAAGGTTTATTGAGTATTTAGAAAAAGAAATTGAAGTAGTTAACAAATAACATCATGATATTTATAGAGACGACTAGCAATAGCCGTCTTTTTTATAAGGAGAATTAACAATGAATGATTACAAATCAAGAATAAAACAAGAATATTTAGAATTAGTAAGTTACGTCGAATGATTGTATTAGCTAAAGCAGATAAGCTAGAATTTAAGCTAAGTTGTAAGGATGAATTGTTAGAAGAACAATTAGAGGCTATGGAAAAATATGCTCTGGTGCAAAAAATAAAGGCTCTGCATTTTGACAGAGTCTTGTATTCATAATGTTGTATAAAAATTCTTAAGAAAAATCCATCCCCGAGGTTACGGACAACAAGACAACACTTTAAACAATCATAGATAATCATAAAAAAATAAAACACCGACTTAACGGTGTTTTAAAATCATAAATCATTATAAAATGTTACAAGAAAGCCACTTACCGGCTTGATATATATTGATATATCAACGTTTATAAGGAAAAATGTCACCAAAGTGTCACCAAGGTTCAAAATTTGATACTATTCTGCTATCCGATGGCTTGTCTCGATTCCAACATTATTAAGGATATTTTCGATGTCGTCATCCGCTTTTTGTCTCAGTTCATCGATTAAGTACGCATATCTGCGAGTAGTTGTTGTCAAATCAGAATGGCCTAGTCTCTTGCTGATGGCGTATATATCCACACCTTTGTATAAGAGCAGGGCAACGTGGCTATGTCTAAGAGCATGGAAGTGATAGCTTGGCTTATTTATGCCTAACTGCTGCAAAGACTTCCGAAGCGTTTTGTTGCACCCTGCCGATGTAGGTATAGTTCCAGAAGCATTACAGAATACCATTTCGGAGTGATTGAATTTTAGCTGAGCGATGATATCAAGCAGCTTGCTGTTAACCCTGATGATTCTGGTTGATGATTCAGTCTTGGTTGGGATATACTTCTTCATCACAAAATCCCAGGCTTTATTGATGTCAATCGTCTTCCAGTTGAAATTGATATCGTCCCATGTCAGCGCTGCTATTTCCTGTAACCTCATTCCGGTCATGATAGCTGTATAAATCATATAGTAGCTGGTATATCTTGGGTCTAACTTACTTTCAAGGTATGCAGCCAACTTGTTTATTTCATCAACATTAAGATAATCGACTTTGTGTTCTCTGTCAGAATTCCATACCAGTTCAACGTTCTGTGTAAAATCCTTAGTGATCAGGTCGTCAAGAATAGCGGACTTGACACACGATCTGATGATGGAGTTGGTCTTCTTGACAGATTCAGGGGCGTGGCAAGCTCCGTACTCATTGATAAACCTCTGGTAATCTCTGCGTGTAATTTCATCAATTTTCCTAGAACCATAAAACTCGGCGAGTTTAGATTGAATTACCCTATATTTACCGGCCGTGATGTAAGATATTTTGTTTTCTTTGTATGTTCGGAACCATTCGTCAAAATACTGCGCGAACGATACAGATTTATCGGTGATTGTCGAATCGTCTTTTTTTATCTCCATGGATCTGGCCCATCGGCTAGCTTCAGCTTTCGTGGAAAATCCAGCTTTAGATTTGAATCGTCTTGTTCCAGTGGAATCATACCATGAAATTCGTACTCTCCATTTTCCATTTGATGATTTAGAAATTGCAGCCATGATAATCACTCCTCCCATTTTTAAGTTTTCTATAGCTTGCCATGGTTTTTTCTCCTTTCAAGTGCTAAAATAGAGTATACAAATAGCGCACCCTTTTGGTGTTACTTTTTTGGTAGCCGTATCCCGTCTGATTGGCGTTAGGGGGATGCGGTTTTTTTCGTATGCTTTAATTCTTTAATCCGGATTGTGTTTTGCTTGTCAAAGCGTCGTTGGTAAACTGCAGTGTAACAGTACCACCTTTTGTCCCGGTTAACCAGATGGCAGTCACAGTCTTTTCGCCACTGACCAACATTTCATCCAGGCCGTCCGGTTCGCCGAATTTTGCGACGATATCACTATAGGTGGCGCCGTCTGCAATGCCGTTGAAGCCGTCCAGATTCATCTTTGTCTTGCGTGCAAATTTAAAACCGTCAATGTCTTTTGAAACAACCTTGTCGTCGTTGAACTGAACATTGATGCTGACATTGCCCTTGGTCCAAATATAATCCTTGACCTTGACGCCCTGATCATTGGTAGTGGACGTCGTGGACGGCTTACCCAGTGACTTTTCAACGTCTGCAAGAGCGTCGCCGCCATCGCCATGGTTCATCAGGTCGCCGACCTTGATGGCATCAAACTTCTTTCTGAATTCAGCGTTCTCGGAAATCGTTTTGTCGGCATCGTTTGATTTTTTGGAAGAAGCAGCTGAAGACGAATCAGACGATTTAGAACCGTCACCGCCGCCTAAAGCACCACCAGCACAGATGACAACAATAACCACCAACAGCCAGAACCAAACCTTTTTGTAAAACGGCTTTTTTTGCACGTACACGTTGCCGTTTTCATCTTTAATCTTCTTGGACATAGCATGTCCTCCTTTTTACATAAGTATTGAGATAGCTTTTAATGACATCGACTCTACTGGTCAGACACTTTAAATCTGTGACAAGATTTTTTCGACGACCGGGGCGTATCTCAGAGACAGATGCCGGTTTTCGAGGAAAACAACCGGATTGACACTGGAACTCTCCAATGAGTTTTCCGAAAGATACTCCTTGACTTCTTCTCGAAGCATAAAACTTACTGCTTCGGCTTCCATTTTCGAATGCGCCGTCTTGGTGCAGTTATACAGTCCGGAGTAGTCAGCCTGGCGAGCATGACCAAGTTCATGCAGTATCACTTCAAACTGTTCCTGCTCGGATAGCCGGCTGTTGACTACTATCATTCTGCAGACTGGTATGTAGTAGCCTTTTCCATCCAGGCAGTCACTGTAGGCCACTGTAACACCGTATTTCTTTTCTATTTCCAAGCGTTTCAGGACGCATCACCCCTTTTTGGTATTAAGATATCCCTCAATTATGCCGCGCAGCACTTCGCGATCGTTATCCGTGATAGGCTTGCCATCGTAGCTCATCACCGAATCGAGAGCTTCTTCGATGGTCATATCGGTTTTGCAGGAGTTGTTATCATCCGTCCTGTCCATTAAGTAATCGATACTAACGTGGAAATAATCAGCCACTTTAGACAATTTATCTACGCCAGGGGTAGTTTTTCTCCATCTATTTATAGTTCCATTACCGAAGCCAATATTTTCTTCCAACCGTCTAATTGAAATCTTTTGCGCGTCAGCTAGGGCTTTTATTCTTTCATAAAGATTCATGAGTAAATCGTCCTTTCCGGGCACTCACAAAAAATATATGCAAATTTTCTATGCTTTTTGTTGACAGTGCAGAAAATATGCGTATAATAAATTTTGTAAGTTAAGTTGATAGACAAAAGCAAAGAAAAAAGGCTTGTTCCTTGGCCGGTTAATCCTTTTTCCGATGCTTATTAACTACGCTCTAATTGTAGAATATATGTATAAAATAGTCAACTATTTTATACGATTTTTCTATCATTTCTACTTACAATTTTGCTTACCCGAGTTCGGGAACGTATTTTCGATTAAATGAGGCCTAGGGCGGGGCCGATAACTAGCTTCGTCGGTACTAGACACCGACGATTACAAATAATACGCCTAGTAATCAGCTTGGGTTTGTTTGTTCTTTGAAAATTTAACGGTGGACACCACCGGAAACAAGAGTGTCACCTGTCAGGGATCATATCCGAGCGGGGGACAAATTGAAAAAGGCCCCCTGCCATGACGAGAACTGCCCTAATAGTTGTCGAAACGGGGGATAATCCCCCGTCTGCATGGGTTGGTCACCATGCACTGACGAGACAGACCAGAGGAGGTGGCAGATATGCCAGACACAGCGAAAGGTCGCGAGAGAATAAAGGAATACCTCAAGGCCAATGGCATATCCATTTCAAAGCTGGCAACCATGTATGATTTGCCCAGACAGGATATGGCGGACTATTTAGCAGGAAGGAAAAAGAATCCGAAGGCCAATCAGACGATTCTTAGAATCATTTCTGATTTTGACCTTTAATAAACAGGAGGAACTGTTATGCAGAATCTGAAAGCTGAAGTGACCATAACTATTCCAAAGGACATGGTTTTGGTCAATCGGGTCGATTACGAAACAATGAAACAACGGTCGGAAGAGGTTAAGACGTGGTCCATCGCTGACTTCAAACGGGAGTTGGATATCCCAAAGAATGTCACATGGATTAAAGAATGCCTCCTCAAGCCCAACATCAGCGAAATCAAAAGCTGGTGCACCTTAAAGGAGGGAAGTGGCGGGAGAACAGGAACTGTAATCCTGTCTACCGGGGCTAAGAAGTGGTATAAGGAATTCTTCCCGAAAATTGACTGGGAAGAAAAAATTTGCGAATAGGAGGATTTAGTATGTCGCCAATAAAAATAACGATTGATCAAGAATATGTCGAAAATTTGGTCAATAGCAGAATCGATGCCCTGCTTGACGAAGATTTGTCAGGAATCACATGGAGCCTTGACGAATTTCGCAAAAAGTGTTGTGGAAACAAAAGCCGAGCGTGGGTAGCGCTCTACATCTTCTCGCGATTTAACGATGAGATTACCGGAACTGATGGCTGGCTGATCCGCGCCAACGCCCGTGGCCAGCAGAACATAATATTTGCTAAAAGGGCCAAAGAGTGGATGGAAGAGAACCGTCAGCGGATCGACTGGCGGGCGAAGTTACCAAGATAAGGAGATGAAAAGCGTGGAAATAGGAAAAGAAAAGGCCGTCATGGTGCCTGCCAGTACCATGGGTTTGTTGCTTGCCATGGCTAGTAACACGAAATGGGAAACAGAAAATAGTGCATGGCTCGTTGCCGCTGTAACTTCATATGTCAATGATCCCGATGCAGAAAGTGAATTGCTAGCTTACATTGCAGCGTTTTGTACTTTGGAGACACAAGCCCGTGGTGAAGATGCCAAAAAGCTGATAGACATCACAAAGAAGACGTACGGAGACGAAATGCTTAAGAGGGTACTTGGGAAAATCAAAGAAATCGAAAACGTAAGGAAGAAAAGGAGGAACAAAAAATGAACGTGTTAGCAAATAGCACTTGCCCGTTGCTGCTGTGCATCCTGGGCATTATCGTTGGAGCCGTCTACGGGCACGTGGTAGTAGGGCTGATGATAGGGGCTATTGGGTGTTTGTGGGGGTGTGAAGATGAGAAAGGAGGTGAGTGAGATGGAATACAAGAAGGAATTCTGCCTGATGGTAGATCCTAAGACCGGCAATCCCCGTCTCGTTGAACCATCGGAGGACCCGGAACAAATCGTGAAGGCCTTCCTGAAGCAAGCCAAGAAACCGCATAGCTTGCTTTGGGCTTTGGATGAACTGGTAGTTAAAGACTGGCAGAAATGGGAACCGGTAAGGCGGGACCTGTGGGCCATGCTGAACGAGTTGGACAAGTTAGGGTACTAAAAAAACCGCCCTGACATATCGGGCGGTTCATAAATCATAAACATTGTAATTGTAACACAAAATGGGAGGAATCTGAATGGCAATGAAAATTGCAGAATTGCAAATAGAAAATGTCAAGCGCGTAAAAGCCGTAAAGCTCGAGCCGTCAGAAAACGGTCTGACCATCATCGGCGGCGATAACGCGCAAGGAAAAACGTCAGTGCTTGACGCAATCGTCTGGGCACTGGGCGGAAACAAGTACAAGCCATCCGAGGCACAGAATCGTGATTCGATTCTGCCACCTAAGCTTCACCTGGTCATGAACAACGGGCTTGTAGTGGAACGGGCCGGCAAGACGTCGGCATTGAAAGTAATCGACCCTTCAGGCAAAAAAGGTGGACAACAGCTGCTCAACTCTTTTACCGAAGAGCTGGCGCTTAACTTGCCGAAGTTCATGGAAGCTTCGGAAAAATCAAAAGCTGATACACTGCTTAGAATCATCGGCGTTGGCGATCAGCTGGCAAAACTTGACCAGGCCGAAAACAAGCTTTACAACGAACGCCACACCATCGGTCAGATTGCTGACCAGAAGGAAAAGTACGCCAAGGAAATGGTGTACTACCCGGACACGCCAAACGAGCCAGTCAGCGTTTATGAACTAGTGCAGGAACAGCAGGCAATCCTGCTGAAAAATGCCAAGAACCGCGAGAAACGGAAGCAGAAAGAAGAACTGAAGAAAAAGCTCGACGAAGCTGAAAATGCAATCATTGACACGGAAGAAGAGCTTGAAATGCTATACGAGCGCAGAAACGAGCTGACTGAAGACTTGAAGACTGCTGAAAAGACAGTGGAAAATCTCCACGACGAAGAAACGGCCGAGATTGAAAAGAAGCTCGCTGACGTTGACGACATCAACCGCCGTGTCAGGGCCAATCTGGACCGTGAAAAGGCCGAAGACGAAGCGCGTGAGCACCGTGCACGGTATGACCATCTGTCGGCAGAAATCGACGATATCAGAGAGAAGCGCCAGCACCTGCTTGACAGTGCAGACCTGCCGTTGCCGGGGCTTTCGGTCACAGACGGCAAGCTTACGTATAACGGCGCCGAGTGGGACTGCATGTCAAGCGCCGAACAGCTCAAGGTGGCCACGGCAATCGTCCGGAAACTCAAGCCGGAATGCGGTTTTGTTCTCATGGACAAGCTCGAACAGATGGATCTAAAAACGCTCAAGGAATTCGGCGCATGGCTTGAAAAAGAAGGGTTGCAGTGCATTGCGACCCGTGTATCGACGGGTGACGAGTGCTCGATCATTATCGAAGACGGCAGAGTTAAAGGAGGAGATGCCAGTGTAGCAACAAGCCAGAAGCAGGAGAAAGCTGAAACGTTAGATTGGAAAGGAAGAGGTGCGTTTTAATGAAATTTAAAGTTGAAGACACAAAGCAGAGCAAGCCGTTGAAAACAGTGCTTTATGGTGTTGAAGGAATCGGCAAGACGACGTTTGCGAGCCAGTTCCCCGGGGCACTGTTCATTGATACGGAAGGGTCGACAAGCTTCGTCAATGCGAAGAAAGCCCCGGACCCGACGTCATGGACGATGCTGCTCGAAGAATTGGAGTGGATCAAATACGACAAGCCGGCAACAACAGTTATTGTCGATACGGCGGACTGGGCAGAAACACTTGCCAAGCGGTACTTGATGAATGCCAACCATTGGAAAGCGATTGATTCGTCAAACTACGGTGCGCGTTATGTTGCGTTGTCTGACGAAATGGGAAAAATGCTCAATGCGCTGACGGAAATTCAAAATGCCGGCATGAACGTTGTCATTACGGCGCATGCCGAGCAGAAAAAGACCGAGTTGCCTGACGAAATGGGGCAGTTTGACCGGTACACGCTCAAGCTTGAGCGCAGGGATGCAGCTCTTGTCAAGGAATGGGCAGACATGATCCTGTTTGCCAACTACCGGACAGTGCTAGTCACGGACGAAAACGGCAAGAAAAAAGGCACTGGCGGCGAACGTGTCCTTTACACGACGCACATGCCGGCATGGGATGCCAAGAACCGCCTTGGTCTGCCCGACGTACTGCCTTTTGATTTCCAGAAATTCGCACCGTACTACACTGCCGCAACGGGAATCACGGAAACACCGGTATCGCAACCAGTAGCACAGTCAGTACCACAACCGCAACCTGCACCAGCCGACCCGTTTGAACAGGCAGTCTCCGCCACAGAGCAAGCAGACTCGTTCGAACAGCCGATGAAAACCGGTGAAGAATTCGAATTCCCGGCAAGTGTTCCGACAAGCGTGACCGATTTGGCAGTCCGCTCACAGATTACCATCGACGATCTGATGCAGATCATTTACAAGGGCGGATTCATGCCAGCTGATACGCCAGTGGAAAACGTCCCGGCAGATTTATGGGAACACATCGCCGCTAATTGGGACAAGGCGCTTGGTGTAATCGGTAAATAAGAAAACAGGAGGAATAAGTTATGATGGAAAAATTGGATATTGAAAATTTGGCCGCAAACATTATGAAGTTTACGGTCGACAAGAACGGCAACGTACAGATTGCACTTGAAGCCAACAGCTCGGACGTTGATTTGGAAAAGCTGAAAGCATTGAAGGATTTAGACATTTTCGTGACGATCAAGTCATCACAGACAGACCTTTTCAACCCAGAACAATAAGGAGGATGACAATATGAACAACAACATGATGAACGACAATGAGTTCCTTAGTTTTGACGGCCCTATCACGGCCGAAGAAAGCCAGTTTGTGACGCTTCCGGAAGGGACGTATCCATTCCAGGTCATGAACATGGACCGCAAACGCTATTCTGGAAACTCGACAAAGATTCCGAACGGAGCACCGTTTGCGGAAGTGCAACTGCGCTTTGACGGTGGCAACAATGGCACGACAACAGTCACGGAGCGCCTGTATCTGCTCAAATCAATGCAATGGAAACTGACGGAATTCTTTCGCTGCCTTGGCCAGCAGGTCGTGACAGGTCAGCCGTTTCAGCCGAACTGGAACATTGTCGGTAAGACAGGAACGGCCGAACTGTCAGTACACCAGTACACGAACCGCAACGGCGAAGAGCGCACAAACAATCAGGTCAAGCGTTTCAAGGCCCCGGAAGACGGAACAACGCCACAAAACGTCGCACAGCAACAACCAGTTCAGCAGGCACAACCACAGCCGGTTCAGCAACAACCGCAGCAGTCAACTGGGTACACGCCGGGAATGGGAATGTTTTAAGGCGGTGATTAGATGGACGAAGCTATTAAACTGCGACCGTATCAGGAAGAATCTCGTGAAGCGGTCGAGAAAGAGTGGGCAGATGGCAAGAAACGGACACTGCTTGTCCTACCGACAGGGACAGGCAAGACGATTGTCTTTTCCAAGATTATCGAAGATCAGGTGCGCGCCGGTGACCGTTGCCTGATCCTCGCCCACCGTGGCGAGTTGCTTGAGCAGGCGTCAGACAAACTCTACAAAAGCACGGGAATCCAGACGGCGACCGAAAAGGCGGAAGAAACGTCACTGCAGTCATACCGACGTGTGACAGTCGGCAGTGTGCAGACCATGCAACGTGACAAGCGCCTGGATCAGTTTCCGCCAGACTGGTTCGACACGATTGTTGTTGACGAAGCTCACCACTGCATCAGCAACGGGTACCAGAAAGTGCTGAAGCATTTCGAAAGCGCAAAAGTGCTCGGTGTTACAGCAACACCTGACCGCGGGGACATGAAAAACCTCGGCGAATACTTTGAAAGCCTCGCTTATGAGTACGGGCTTGCGCAGGCGATCAGGGACGGCTATCTTTCGCCAATCAAAGCGCTGACCATTCCACTTAAGCTTGATTTGAGCGGTGTCAAGCAGTCGGCTGGCGATTTCTCAACGCATGACCTCGGCGATGCACTTGATCCGTATCTGTGGCAGATTGCCGACGAGATGGTCAAACATTGCAAGGACCGCAAAACAGTGGTGTTCCTGCCACTGGTGTCCACGTCACAGAAATTCTGCAAAATTCTTAACGAGAAAGGCTTGAAAGCCGCCGAAGTCAACGGCAGTTCGCCGGACCGTGAACAGATTCTGAAACGCTTTGACAAGAGTGAGTTCCAAGTGCTTTGCAACTCAATGCTTCTGACCGAAGGGTGGGACTGCCCGGACGTTGACTGCGTAGTGGTGCTCAGACCGACCAAAGTCCGCGGGCTCTACAGTCAGATGGTCGGACGTGGCACCAGACTCGCACCGGGCAAAAAAGACCTGCTGCTGCTCGATTTCCTGTGGCACACTGACCGCATGGATCTCTGCCATCCGGCACATCTTATTTGCAAGAGTGCTGAAGTTGCTCAGAAAATGACCGAGAACCTTGAAAATGAAGCGGAAAACGGAGAAGGCGGACCGACGGACATAGGCGAAGCAGAAGAACAAGCGTCAAAAGATGTCATTGCAGAGTGCGAGAATTCACTTGCCGAGCATTTGAAGGAAATGCAGAAACGCAAGCAGAAGCTGGTAGACCCAATTCAGTTCGAAATGTCTATTCAGGCGGAAGACCTGGCGGACTATGTACCATCGTTCGGATGGGAAATGGGACCGCCTACGCAGAAACAGATTGCACGACTGGAACATCTCGGAATCAATCCCGACGATGTAGGCAATGCCGGCAAAGCGGCGCTGATTCTGGAAAGGCTGAGCAAGCGCCAGCAGGAAGGACTTTCTACGCCAAAACAAATCAGGTTTTTGGAACGCAAAGGTTTTCTGCATGTCGGTCAGTGGTCATTTGAGCATGCAAGTAAAATGATTGGACGTATCTCAGCTAACGGATGGCGCATTCCAGTCGGCATTGTTCCGGCACAGTATCAGCCATAAAAGCTGACAGCCCGCACTGGTGTAACGGGGGTTCGATTCCCTCGGCGGGCCTTCGAAAGGAGGAAAACGACTAAATGGAAAAATTCGATCTGGTGCCGTTGCTCGACTACATCGACCCGGCAATACTCGATTACAACGAGTGGGTGCAGGTCGGCATGGCACTCAAACATGAGGGATACAGTGTTGATGACTGGAACACATGGTCTCAGCGTGATTCCACCAGGTATCATGACGGAGAATGCGAAAGAAAATGGAACGGTTTTGATGATGATGGTCAGATAGTGACGGGCGCAACCATCACTAAGATGGCCAAGGACGGGGGATGGACATCAGCACACAGCAAAGAGAATCAGCAGACGATGGGGTGGGACGATGCCGTCGAAGCAGAAGAGCGGTACAATCCGACAATCGACAAGGATTACAAGCTGCTCGATACAAGCTACATGGACGGCGAGGAAATCAAGCCTCCTGAAGTGTGGAATCCTGCCAAGCAGATCACTGACTTTCTCAAAGCCGTTTTCGAACCTGGCGATATCGTAGGTTTCGTGATAAATGCCTACCGTCATGAAAAAGACGGAAAAACTAAGTACATCCCCGGCGATCAGGGCATCTACACGTGGTCAGCCGGCGAAATCGAAGACGCACTTAGGCGAAACGGTGGAGACGTCGGAGCGGTCCTCGGCGATCCTGACCCTGAAGCAGGCGCATGGTGCCGTCTCAATCCGCTTGACGGAAACGGTGTCAAAAACGACAACGTGGCCGAATTCAAGTATGCGCTTGTCGAGTCCGATTCCATCCCGGTAAGCTTGCAACATGAAATCTACCGCAAGCTCGAACTGCCGATAGCCGCACTGACATACACCGGTGGCAAATCGCTTCACGCCATTGTCAAGGTCGACGCTACGAGCTATCCGCAATACAAGGAAAGGGTCGACTATCTGTACTCGGTCCTTAACAAAAACGGAATGCGAATTGACAAGCAGAACAAGAATCCGTCGCGCTTGACCAGAATGCCGGGTTTTCAGCGCGGAGAAAAGAAACAGTTCCTGGTGGCTACCCACATCGGCAAAACCGACTGGGAAGAATGGCATGAATACATCGAGGACATGAACGACAATCTGCCCGAAATCGAGAATCTGGAAGGACTGTTTGACAAGCCGATTGAATTGGCACCGGAGCTGATCAGCGGAATTCTGAGGCAGGGACATAAGCTGCTGCTTGCCGGTCCATCAAAAGCCGGCAAGAGTTTCGCTCTGATCAATCTCGTTTTGAGCATTGCAAACGGCAGAGCGTGGATGGGCTTTCCATGTCAGCAGGGGCGCGTTTTGTACGTCAACCTCGAGCTGGACGGACGGTCGGCCAAACAGCGCTTTGTGGACATCACAGACGCTCTGGGCTATGATCACAAAAACATTGTCAACGTTGACATCTGGAATCTGCGTGGCAAATCAACACCTATGGACAAGTTGACGCCGAAGCTTATCAGACGCGCAAAGGACATGGGTTACATCGCAATCGTGATTGACCCAATCTACAAAGTGCTGACGGGCGACGAAAACAGTGCAAAGGACATGGCCGATTTCGTCAATCAATTTGACAAGGTCGCCACCGAACTGGACTGTGCAGTGATATATGCCCACCACCACTCAAAAGGTGCACAAGGTGGCAAATCGTCAATTGACCGTTCGTCAGGATCCGGTGTCTTTGCCCGTGACCCTGACGCAATCCTTGATCTGACCGAACTGCCGGTGGACGAAGCGCGTTATGACAAGCATGCAGCTGAAATGGCGTGTGTTGAAATGTACAAGACAATCGCCACCTTCCGCCCCGACTATCTCAAGGAAATCACGCCGGGCGACATGACTAGCAAAGACCGCATGGGTCACCACGTCATGGTGGCAATTCACCGTGCCGTTTCAGGCTACGAGCAGATCATGCAGGGCAACGCCAAACGGGTCCGTGATGCTGAAGAAAAGGCATATACACAGACTGCATGGCGACTGTCAGCGGTTCTGCGCGAATTCGCCAGCCCGAAGCCCCGCAATTTTTGGTTTGACTACCCAATTCACAGGGAAGACGACAGTCTGGCGGACATCAGTCTTGACGACGGCTACAAGAAGAATGGACGTTCATGGAAGGAGGGAATAAAGAAAGCAAACGAAAAGCGTTCGGAAGAAACGATGTCAGAATTTGAACAGGCATTCCGCAATCTGGATTTTGACGGAACAGGTGGACCAGTTCTTGTCGACGACCTGGTGAAGGCACTCGATATTTCCGACAGAGCGGTATACCGCCGGATAAAAAAATCGGAAAAATTTGTCGTAAGCCGCGGAGAAGTCTGGCTGAAGTCTCCAGAAAAGAACAATAATGATTCTAAAGATTAGAAAGAATTTAATCTTAAATTAATGTTAAAAGATTTAGCTTTATAGCTACCCCTAGGCGACAGGCTATTAGCCTGTCATCGGCCTGTCACGGTGTCATGACGGGCTGAAAAATACCGCACTGACACGTCCATGACACACTACTCCCCACAGGGGAGTGTGTCATGGGACTGTCGGAAGGGGGGTGGAGTGTCGGAAAAAGAAAATGAGAATTGGAAAGTCTGAGAATTAAAAGTGTAGCGTTATGGAAAGAAGGAAAAATGAGAATGGGAATGACATTTTTTGTGGCCTTGGAAGACGTGCCGACATGCACTCACCAACAGAAAAAAGTAAGAGTGAACAGAGGTATACCAATTTTCTACGAACCCGAAAAATTGAAAAAGACAAGAGCTCTGCTGATGGAGAGACTGGACGAACATAAGCCCGACGAACCGATGCACGGTCCGTTGCGTCTGGTGGTCACGTGGTGTTTCAAGAAGAAGGGCAAGCACGTTGACGGCGAGTACAAAACGACAAAGCCTGACGTGGACAATATGCTTAAGCTTCTTCAGGACTGCATGACCAGACTGGGATTCTGGGATGACGACCGTTTCGTGGTCAGTCTGATCAGCGAGAAATACTGGGCGGACGTTCCGGGAATCTATATCGAAATCAAGGAGATGAATCAGGATGGACTGGGAAGCGTACTTTAAGGATCTGCAGAAGTGGATGGCGGCAAGCAATGTCATGCTGACACGGGTGCCGCTCGATTCGGAAAAATATTTCGAGTGGGCGGCCAGCACACTGGACATCATATATAACCGGTATGACCACGCACTGGCACATAGATTTTTGTATTGCATCATGGAATACCAGGAGGACATGCTTGAAAAGTCGAAGGGGGTGGTCAAATGAAGAACAGGAACTCGGCTGATTTTGCCGGTTGTCTGGTAACAGTACTGCTGCTTTTGTGGCTTGTGGCAATGTGGGCACTGTGCAAGGTATTACTGGGATAACGAAGGAAGGTAACGAGAATGACAAACGATTTGGCGGCTGAACTGAAAGCTCTGATCAAAGAAGGGAGCGGGTATAACCAAAACATGACTATTGAGTCGTTGGGGGACGGTGAGTGGTGCAGTATAACCACAGCATCCATCGATGTTTGCGGGAACAATGTTGTCATCTATGCGCGGCGAATGGACGGTATGAACAATTGTCCGGATGGAATGATCGAACTGAGCGATTTCGGGGTAACAGATTTTAATATCGATGATGAATACAAATATATAATCGAGGTGGAATGCAAGATCTGGCACTTGATTTACGGCCTTGGGAAACGCACTGATATCCATACGGCCGCGGCAGCGCAGCCCGAAGATTTTTGCCATGCCTTTACGCAAATGGATTGGGCTACTACGAGCATTAACAACATAGCCGGCCACCTGCTTGAGGAGGAAGAAACCGATTGAAAAGGGGAACGAAAATGGATTGGTTTAAAATTCTAAGCGACATTTCAGAGTGGATAGCAATAATTTGTGTACTGGCAGCAAACTTATTTATGAGCTTTTCCTCTCACGCCACGGCCACAGTGTTTTTCAGCGTCGCCACCGTTGGCTTTTTGTTATCGACGTATTTGAAAAGGAAGGAATAAGAAATGAAAATGATTGATAAACTCATCTTTAAAATTTCGTTCGTGGCCAACTTTGCACTGCTGCTATTTGGCATTTGGGACTGGTTCAATGTAACAGTATTTAAGCTGTGGCTAATTACTGGGTTAGTATGCTTCTTCACTTTTTCAGTGTATGCGCTGAAGATGGAGGTAAATAAGAAATGAAGATATTAGATGTTTGCTGTGGCTCGAGGATGTTCTGGTTTAATAAGCAAGAGAAACACACAACTTACATGGATATCAGAAATGAAATTCTTTACTACAAAGATAGACATCTAAAACGAAAAGTTGAAATTAGACCTGACGTAATAGGAGATTTTAGAAAGATACCATTTTCTGATAGTAGTTTTGACTTAGTGGTGTTTGATCCACCACATTTGATTCACGGCGGAGCAAACTCTTGGCTAGTCAAAAAATACGGTAAACTTAACCAAGACACTTGGAAACAAGATTTAAAACAGGGTTTTGAAGAATGTATGCGAGTTCTTAAAGGTAATGGTGTGCTGCTGTTTAAATGGAACGAAGAGCAGATTAAAACTAAAGAAGTATTTGAAGTGTTTGGACAACAACCGATTTTAGGAGATAAACGCAGCAAGACAAGATGGAGTGTGTTCATAAAATGAAATTTAAACAACTAGTAGCAAAATTCTTACTGTTGCTAACTTACTTGGCTTGGGTTGCTGGGTTTATTACAAGTTTTGGAGAGGAAAGAGAAAGTGAAGGATTATTTAGTTTACGTTGAACTTAACGGCATCTGGACTAATATGCTAGTCAAAGCTACGAATTGGGAAGAGGCTGAGCAGTTAGCAGAGTTAGAAGTTAGAAAAGTAAGTGTAGAAGCCTAACAAAAAAGCCAAGGAGGAAAAGAAATGAAGTACAGAATCAGATACAGAATGTATGACAAACGTGGTCTTATAGATGGTGTTTCGGAGGTCGAAGCATGTGACTTTGAGATTAAAAAAGGGTTTGTCAGCATCTGGGATATGTTCAACGATACTACAAGCCCTGACCTTTATATCAACGCTAACGACGTGCTTGCAATCAAACTGATTGAGGAGGAATGAAAATGGATTGGTGTAAAGTTTTTATGTGGATAGCGTCAATATGCGTTTTGACAGCAATGGTTGGTGAACGTTTTCTGCCGCAGCTTGTAGTCGTGGCGCTTGCGTTCGTGGGGAACTGCAATCATGATTGCGATAGTGGCGTATTTGATGGATGGGGTGTGACTGAATGAAAATCGTATCAAAAGACGAGCATTTTCGAGAAAGCAAAAAAGCGTTGATGCGGTATCGAGTGCTGATGGAAAAAGTTGCAAGGATGGAAGAACGACTTGCACAAATTGACCGTGATCTGATGTCGGTCAAGTCTCCGGCACTGAGCAGTGAGCCTAAGGCGTCGGTCCGGATCACACTTGAAGACAAGCTGATTCGCAAGGACGAGCTTGAAAGCAAAATCAACACGCTGTTGACGCACGCTAGAAAAAACCGGTCGGACATATCCCGATGCATTGACGCATTGGATAATCAGAAGCAGGCACTGATATTGGACCGTTATTTCATCAGCGCTCAATCTTTGGAATACATTGCGGATGACATCGGATATAGTCGCAGCTACGTAACTAAACTGTACGTTCAAGGGGTACAGTCAGTCATCGTGGTGTAGTAACCAACAGTATACAAACAGTGTACAAAGAGTATACAAACAGTGTACTGATAGTAACCATTGAACCGTGCTATTATAGTATCGTCGAAGAAGGCAAGGAACAGTCCCCCTGTTACCTTGTCTTTTTTTATACCCTAGGGTCGATATGCTTTCAGCATCCCCCTATGTTTTTTAATCCCCCTGGGAGGTGGTCAGTATGGTCAGGGCAGACAGACAAGGACAACACAGGACAGCTTTTGAGAAGAACAAGAAGCGTTTGTTGATGACGCAGAGCACATGCGGAATTTGTGGTATGCCGATTGACAAATCACTAAAGCCGCCTGATCCGATGTCACCGGTTGTTGATCATATCGTACCGATTAGCAAAGGCGGTCATCCGTCAAGCATAGACAATCTACAGCTGGCGCACTGGACGTGCAATCGGCAGAAGTCTGACAAGCTATATGCTAGTGGATTTAAAAAGAAGCCTCAAGTAATCGGCAACAGGAATCTTCCACAGTCAATGGACTGGTCGGCATACAGAGAGGGGGGATAGCCCCCTACCCTCGCGTCACGCGGAGTTTCCCGCCGTCACTGTACATTTTTTCTCGCGCGACATGAAAGGAGTAGATAAAGTGAGTGAATTTAAGGGTATGGGGTACCTGAAACGCAAGCTGGCAACCGTCAGACCACGGGTTCTGATGAGATACAGGCAGTATGCATCTAAATATCATGATTCCCCCGTCGGACTGACTATCCCGCCTAGCGTGCGTGATCGGTATCGTGCGGTACTCGGGTGGAATGCGAAGGGTGTTGACGCTTTGGCAGACAGACTGGTATTTAGAGAATTTGCAAATGATGATTTTGGAGTAAATCAGATTTTTAAGCAGAACAATCCCGATGTGTTTTTTGACAGCGCAGTTCTATCGGCATTGATTGGCAGCTGCTGTTTTGTCTACGTCTCTGCTGATTCTGATTCTGCTGATCCTGTGCGTCTGCAGGTCATTGAAGCGTCTAATGCCACGGGTGTCATTGACCCGATTACGGGTCTGCTAACGGAAGGATATGCCGTACTTCAGCGAGATACTGATACAGAGGCACCGCTTCTGGAAGCGTATTTCACGCCTGCTGAAACATGGTATTACCCTAAAGGCGGTTCGCCATATTCAATCGCCAATCCCGCTGGTATGCCGCTGCTTGTTCCGGTCATTCACAGGCCCGACGCTGTCAGACCGTTTGGTCGGTCAAGAATCACCAGATCAGGTATGTATTATCAGCGTTACGCCAAACGCACGCTTGAGCGAGCCGACGTCACGGCCGAATTTTATTCGTATCCGCAGAAATACATTCTTGGCATGGATCCTGATGCCGAACCGATGGATGCGTGGAGAGCAACGGTTTCATCTCTTTTGAGGATTGACAAGGATGATGATGGCGACCGTCCTACTGTCGGCCAGTTCACGACCGCAAGCATGGCTCCGTTTACTGAGCAGCTGAAAACCGCAGCTGCCGGTTTTGCCGGAGAAATGGGATTGACGCTCGATGATTTGGGCTTTGCGTCTGATAATCCTTCTTCAGTTGAGGCAATCAAGGCCAGTCATGAGAATCTGAGATTGGCTGGACGTAAGGCGCAGCGGTCACTGGGCAGTGGCCTGTTGAATTGCGCATATACGGCGGTGTGTCTTCAGGACCAGTTCCACTATGCACGCAGCCGTTTTGTTGATACTGAGGTTAAGTGGGAACCGTTATTCGAGGCCGATGCTAATACGCTGACGCTGATTGGCGATGGCGTAATCAAACTCAACCAGGCGATTCCGGGATTTGTGACGGGCGAGACCATCAGGGATTTGACCGGCATTCACGGCGCAGAAAACACCAAACCGCAGATTACTACACAGTCAGAGGTGGTAAGCGATGACTGATGATGTTTTGCCGGAGTTGCTGAAACTGGTCTGTGACGAATTTGAAAAATCATATGCTGCTAACGGGATTGTCAAACAGGTGCAGAAGAAGCTTGAGGATAAGTCAGCTACATATGCTGACGCTTACGAGTACGCATATGAGGTCGGCTGCATGCTCTCTGACGCCCTGACAAAACATGTAACAAACGAATTATTGCCTAACGGTACAATGTACTACAATATTGCTCAACGGCTGTTACAGAAAACGCTGGGTACCAATTATAAACTGGTGTCCGAACTGGCGGTTGGTGTGCAGAAAGTTCTCAATAGAAAGGCGGGCCTGACCCTAGCCGCACTGAAACCGGACATTGATCAGAATAAGGTTGACGGCTTGATTGAGCGCCTGTCCAAAGGTGATTTTGAAAATGACAAGTTCGTCATGGGCAGTCCGATTGCTAACTTCACGCAGTCCGTTGTTGATGACACACTTGCTAAAAACGTTGAATTCCACGCCAGCGCAGGTCTGCAGCCGAAAATCGTCAGAAGATATGCTGGCAACGGCTGCAAGTGGTGTGCAAATCTGGCGGGGACGTACAATTATCCAGTTAAACAAGAGATCTATCGCCGTCACGATAACTGCCGCTGCATTGTTGAATATTTTCCGGAGGACGGAAGAGGCGTGCAGAATGCACACACTAAGGGGTGGAGAAACGAATCGAAAGTCGAACGTGAAAGGATTCGTAAATTAAAAGGCGATAATGGCTTTAGAAGGAAAGAAAGCATTCAGACTGCAGCCGAAGCGGAGGCAAGGGCATTGGGATATAATCCGATTCCTACGTCGAAGGCTGTTGAGTCTTTAAGGAAAGAGACAAGAATATGGCAAAAAGACTTGGAAGATGAAGAGATAAGGTCTATTAATAAATACACGTATAATGGCACAGATGATGATGGCAAGAAATTGTTTTTCAAAATCAATGAATTTTTGGAAGGTCGTTATTTCCCAAGAGATGAAAGAGAAAAGGAAATCATTTTGAGAAACGCAGACAATATCAAGGCCGCCATATCGAAATTTAAGTTAAAGGATGATATAATAGTATATAGGAACGATAAATTACCCCAAAAACTTAATAAGCGGTTGAATAAGTTTTTAAGTACTTCAGCTATGCCAAAGGCAGTAATAGGAAAGGTGCCCAATGTGGCAATTATTGTTCCCAGGGGAAGTAATGGCGGTTACGTTGAGTTGATAGCTGATGAAGCATATAGAAAGCAGCGAGAGTTTATTATAAACAGTGGTGCTAATTTAGAGTTAGTGAAAAAAGAGGCTGGTTTATATATTTATAAATTGAGGTGATATTTTTATGTTGAGTAAGGAATTGGCTCGAAAATATTATCAGGAACGAATTGATTCAGAATCTTACGATGACTATACCGAAGAAGAATTGCGTCTTCAAAAAGAAAGAGCAAAAGAATTAGAAGAGTATGGAAAGAAAAGACGCAAGGAACGTGAGATGAGAGCAGCCAGAAAAAAATAGCTGACTTTCATTTGTAACGTGAGGTGCAAACATGGCTAAAGATGACTATGATGTGGTTGGCTTAATCGAAATGGTATTTGGCGGTTAATTAAGTTAACCGCTATTTTTATACTCTTTTTTTGCCCTGTCATATGGCGTTAAACTGGGCAATACGATTGAAAGGAAGAAGGCCATGGCTGAAAAACGACTAGGCAATCAGAATCCTACTCAATCGGTAATTCTACCATACACTGAATCCTTGTCGGATGAAGCAATCGCAATATACGAAAAAACCGGGCTGAAGAGCTACCCGTGGCAGAAAAATCTTGTCAAGTCAATCATGGCTGTTGATGATGATGGTTTATGGGTGCATCAGAAGTTCGGTTTTTCTATACCCCGCCGTAACGGTAAAACGGAAATCATCTATATCCTTGAACTGTGGGGACTTAAGCACGGGCTTAACATGCTGCATACGGCGCACAGGATCAGTACTTCTCATTCATCTTTTGAAAAGGTTAAGAAGTATCTTGAAAAGATGGGAATGAAGGACGGCGAAGATTTCAATTCAATCAGAGCCAAAGGCCAGGAGCGTATTGAACTGTATGAGACGGGCGGAATTATCCAGTTTCGTACGAGGACATCCAACGGCGGACTGGGCGAAGGATTTGATTTTCTCGTTATCGATGAAGCGCAGGAGTATACGACCGAACAGGAATCGGCACTCAAGTACACAGTGACCGACAGCGACAATCCTATGACAGTCATGTGCGGGACGCCGCCAACTCCTGTTTCTTCCGGGACTGTTTTTGTGAAATACCGCGAGGCATGTCTGTTCGGCCAGGCTAAATATTCCGGCTGGGCGGAGTGGTCGGTTTCGGAAGAAAAGGAAATCGATGATGTGGATGCATGGTACAACTCCAACCCGTCGCTGGGTTTCCATCTGACGGAGCGCAAGATTGAAGCTGAACTTGGTGAAGATAAGCTTGACCACAATGTTCAACGTCTTGGTTATTGGCCTTCGTACAATCAGAAATCGGCAATTTCCGCCGCTGACTGGGACGGCTTGAAAGTGGACGGTCTGCCTGACCTCAAGGGCAGACTGTTTGCAGCCGTTAAGTACGGTCAGGATGGTTCCAATGCCGCAATGAGCATAGCTGTGCGGACAACCGACGGACGAATTTTTGTCGAAGCCATTGACTGCCAGTCTGTACGCAATGGCAACGGATGGATCGTAAACTTCCTTCGCAACGCTGATGTGGAGCAAATTGTAATTGATGGGGCTAGTCGCCAAAAAATTCTGGCCGATGAACTCAAAGACTATCACGTCAAAAACGTGGTACTGCCGACCGTCAAGGAAATTATCACGGCCAATTCCATGTGGGAGCAAGCGATTTATCAGAAAACGCTATGTCACGCAGGGCAGCCGACGCTTAGCAGAATCACAACGAACTGTGATAAACGTAGCATTGGCTCAAGCGGCGGTTTTGGGTACCGATCGCAGTTTGATGACATGGATATCAGTGTTATGGACAGCGCGCTGCTGGCGCACTGGGCTTGTGCAACCCTCAAGCCCCGTAAAAAGCAGAAAGTAAGCTACTAGCTTGCTGACATTACCGAACGCACGGGAAATGCGGAGAAAGGAGACAGTGATATGTCTGAATTTAAAACAATCGAAACGCAGGAAGAACTTGATCGCATCGTAAAAGAGCGTCTGGCGCGCCAGAAAGAGAAGTACGCCGATTACGACAAGCTCAGGGAACGCGTTGAGGAACTTGAAACTGAAAATGCTGAGCTGCATTCGACGGTCGAATCATCCAAATCGGCAAAAGGCGAGCTTGACAAGCAAATCGCAGACCTGCAGACCAAGATTTCCGGGTATGAAACGGAGAAAATGAAAACTCGAGTGGCTTTGCAGAGTGGTTTGCCACTTGAGTTTGCCAATCGGTTACGAGGCGATGATGAAGACACCCTGAAGCGTGATGCAGAAACACTGGCCGGATACATGCAGCCTAAGCAGGCTGCCCCGTTGAAATCGACAGAACCGGCAGTTGATGATAAAGGCTGGGCGCAGATGACGCGCCAGCTTACAGAACATTAATTTAAAAGGAGATTGATATTATGGTTGATACATTAAAAGGCGGTACAACTTTTTCGCCGGAACTTGTTTCAGAATTGATGTCGAAGGTGAAGGGCTACTCAACCCTTGCGAAACTCAGCGCACAAACGCCGATTCCATTCAACGGCTCACAACAGTTTGTTTTTAATTTGGAAGGCAATGCACAAATTGTAGGCGAAGGCGAAACAAAGAAGCCGGGCAAGGCAACTCTTGAATCGAAGGTTATTCGCCCCACGAAGTTTGTTTATCAGGCACGCATTTCGGACGAATTTAAGTATTGCTCAGAAGAAAAGCAGATTGATTACCTTCAGGCCTTTTCTGATGGATTTGCCAAAAAGATTGCGGTTGCTTTTGATTTAGCAGCAATCCATGGCCTTGAACCGAAATCGCTCACTGATGCTTCATTTAAGGCAACAAATTCTCTTGACGGTTTGGTAACGGGCGTTGATTTTGACGCTAAGAAACAACTCGATGACCAAATTGACGCGATCGTTCAAACGGTTGTTGCCAACGACTATGACGTAACCGGGCTCGCACTTTCCCCTGCAGCTGGTCAGGCGCTGGCACAGGTTAAGGTTAACGGTGTAGTTCAGTATCCTGAATTCCGCTTTGGTCAGAATCCTAATGCATTTTACGGCATGACGTCTGATGTCAACAAGACGCTTGCGACAAAAGGCACTACGTCTGAAAACGATTATGTCATTGCAGGCGACTTCCAAAATGCCTTCAAGTGGGGCTACTCGGAAGAAATCCCGCTCGAGGTCATCGAGTACGGTGATCCTGATCAGACGGGCCGCGACCTCAAGGCAAACAACGAAGTACTGCTTCGTGCCGAGTCGTTTATCGGTTGGGGCGTGCTTGACGCGAAGGCGTTTGCACGTATCAAAGCACCGGCAGAATAGTCACTATAGATTAGCTTAGGGGGTGGTAGGGTGGCAAACTTCGCAACCATCGAAGATCTTGAAAAATTATGGCGCGTATTAAAGCCGACTGAACGCGAGCGTGCGGAAGGCCTGTTGGAGATTGTCTCTGACAGTCTGCGTGTCGAAGCGGACAAAGTAGGCAAAAATCTTGATGAACTGGCGGCCGACAGCGATGCTTATGCGAGCGTTTTAAAGTCTGTGACCGTTGATGTTGTAGCGAGAACGCTGATGACGTCAACTGATCAGGAACCGATGACACAGATGACGGAGAGCGCTTTAGGCTACTCCTACAGTGGTTCATTCCTTGTTCCTGGCGGTGGATTGTTTATCAAGGACACTGAGCTTAAGCGCCTGGGATTGAAACGTCAGAGATACGGGGTGATTGACCCGTATGCTTAAAGGAATTACAGTTATTCTCGTTGACGAGACAGAGGAATCAGAAGACCCGTTCGGACAGCCAGTTACGGTCAAGGAAGAGATTGCGGTTGACAACGTTCTGGTAGCGCCAGCGTCAACGGATGATGTTACTGCCGAGATGAGCTTGACTGGCAAGAAGATCGTGTATGAGCTAGCCATACCTAAAGGAGATTCGCACACCTGGGCCAATCGGCAGGTCAAGTTTTTTGGTCAGACCTGGCGAACTGTGGGCATTCCTCAGGAAGGCATCGAAAGCTTGATACCGCTGACGTGGAATAAGAAAGTGATGGTAGAGCGCTATGAGTAATTCTAAATTCGTTCTAAATCGTGCCGGTGTTGCACAGCTGCTCAAATCGTCCGAGATGCAGTCAGGGCTTAAGGCTAAGGCTAAAATCATTCGGGAACGGTGCGGCGATGGATACGAACAGGATATATATGTCGGCAAGAATCGTGCAAACACTATGGTATATGCCGATTCAATCAAGGCAAAACGCAGTAATGCGAAGCATAATACGATTCTGAAGGCGGTGAATGCGGCACGTGATTGAACTCATTTTGAAACAGTATCTCGACAGTGTGCTTGATGTTCCCGTGCTTTTGGAGCATAAAACAGGCGTTACTGTACCGTATGTCCTGTTTGATAAAACGGGCGGCAGTGAGTCAAATCATTTGAAGAAGGCAACGGTTGCCATTCAATCGTACGGAACATCACTGTATAATGCGGCGAAGCTCAATGAGGATGTCATCCGAGCAATGGACGGGCTGACAACGGTTGAGAACGTCGGTGGTGCGCATCTTAACGGCAGCTACAATTTTACTGATACTGAAACTAAGAATTACCGCTATCAGGCGGTATATGATATTAACTATTTGTAAGGAGGTCATATAATGGCAACAACAGTTAAATATGTCACGAATGCAAAACCTAAAGTCGGCGGTGCCATTTACAGCGCTCCGACCGGGACGGCATTGCCGACTGACGCAACCAGTGCGCTTAATGCAGCGTTTAAGTGCCTTGGATACGTGTCAGATGACGGCATTCAGAATTCGGATGAACGCAAGACTGATGATATCAAGGCTTGGGGCGGTGACATCATCAACTCCGTCCAGAAGGAAAAGACGGATACGTTCAAATACACTTTGGCCGAAGTGCTGAATGTTGACGTTTTGAAGGAAGTGTATGGTGATGCCAATGTCACAGGAACGCTTGACACAGGGGTAGTCGTTAAATCGAATTCAACTGAGCTTAAAGAACACGTGATTGTCATTGAGCTGGTGTTGAGGGACAATGTGCTGAAGCGAATTGTGATTCCGCAGGGGAAAGTCACCGAAATTGGCGAAATCAAGTATGTTGACGGCGATGATGTCGGCTATGAAACCACCGTTACCTGCTTCCCCGATGACAACTCAAACACGCACTACGAGTACATTGTCAAACCAAAGGCGGAAGGTGATCATAATGCTTAAAGGCAAGACAAAGACAGGATTTGAGTACGAATTTGATGAAAAAATCTTGAAGAACTATGAGTTAGTCGAGTTGCTGGCAGAGGTTGACGATAACCCGCTTGTCTTGCCTAAAATCTTTAAGATGTTACTCGGTGATCGAGTCGATGAACTTAAGAACCACGTTAGAGACGAAGAAGGGGTTGTTGATATCGAGAAGATGTTGGTTGAATTTCAAGACATTTTCTCAACTCAGGCCGAATTAAAAAAATAATTTTCCTTGCCGCCGCAATCGGCACCGATGAAGATGCTTTGATATGCGACCTGGCCGAAACATACGGCATCTACAATTACAGACAGCTACCTGCGGACCGGGTAGCTGTTTTTGTGTATGGGCTGAGGGATGATTCTAGGATAAAAATGGCAATGGCTGATACAACGCTGCCGTTAACCACGATGCTGCAAGCCGGCATACTAGACAGACTGAGCATTCTCATCTGGCAAAAAACAGAGGATGCGCAAACCGGCAAGAACAGACCAGCAAGCGTAGTAGATTTGCTGACAGGCAACGCACAAGAGCCTGAGACTGAAAATATATCATTCGCAAGCGGCAAGGAGTTTGAAGAAACACGCAACAAAATTTTGAAAGGGGTGGAAGCTGATGGCGATTGAGCTCGGCAAAGCTTATGTGCAAATCGTGCCTTCCGCTAAAGGAATTTCAGGCGGAATCACAAATCAAGTTGTTCCCGCAGCCGATGCAGCCGGCCATACTGGCGGACTGACCCTTGGCAAAAAGTTAGCCGCAGTCGCTTCTGCCGCAATCGCGGCAGCTGGTATCGGTAAGGCGATTGCAGCTTCGATTGAAGAGGGCGGCAAACTGCAGCAGTCAATCGGCGGTGTAGAGACGCTGTTCAAGAGCTCGGCAGGTATGGTCAAAAAGTATGCGCAAGAGGCATACCGCACAACCGGCGTGTCGGCTAACTCATACATGGAAAACGTAACCAGTTTTGCGGCGTCCCTTGTGTCGTCGTGCGGTGGTAACACGAAAAAGGCCGCAAAACTGGCCAATACCGCAATGACTGACATGGGCGATAATGCCAATAAAATGGGCACTGACATGGAACTAGTTCAGGAAACGTATCAATCTCTTGCCCGTGGCAACTATGAAATGTTGGACAACTTGAAACTCGGCTACGGTGGTACTAAATCCGAAATGGAACGACTGATGAAGGACGCTGAAAAGCTTACTGGTGAGCACTATACCGTCGGTGACTTTGCTGATACCGTCAAGGCAATCCATGCGGTTCAGGAACATCTTAAGATTACGGGTACAACGGCCAAGGAAGCATCAACTACGCTTCAGGGGTCGTTCAACTCGATGAAGGCTTCGTTTCAGGATGTTCTTGGCAATCTATCCGACGGCGAGTTAGACATAACTCCGTCGCTGAACGCGTTGGCAACAACCACGTCTAATTTCCTGTTTAACAACTTCCTTCCAATGGTCGGCAGAGTGTTTAAGAATCTGCCTGGCGCAATAGGCACGTTTATCCAGGCGGCGGCGCCTAACGTTAAAAAGGGAATTCAAGGACTGTTTTCAAATCTTGGCATTAAAATCGATTTTTCAAGCATCACGTCAAGCTTTTCAAAAATCACGTCGGCAATTCAACCGGTTGTCAATACGATTAAGAATAGCTTTTCGCATTTGAATTTCAGCGGATTGCAGTCGCTTGCCAATGCAATTCTGCCAGCGGTTTCAGCCGGTTTTTCTTCATTCGTTTCAGTCGCAGGTCCTGCTGTCAGCGGAGTGGTCAAATCGTTCGCGTCACTGTGGAATGCGGCTCAACCGTTAGTCAGCGTGATTGCCGGTGCACTTAAACCGGCATTTCAGGTTTTAGGTGCATTCTTGGGTGGCGTATTCAAGGGCGTTTTGAGTACGATTAAATTTGCTTTTGACGCACTCAAGGTCGTTATCCAGGTCATCACGCCAATTATTCAAGTGATTGTTAATGTGTTCAAAGCATTTTCACCGGTTTTGACAGCTCTTGCTTCGTTTATCGGGCAGTTAATCGGTCAGTTCGGTGGTCTGGGCGGTGCGGCTAAAACGATGAAGAACGTTGTCAGCACTGCGTGGAACGGAATCAAGGATGGTGTAAAGCTCGCTGGTGAAGGCGTCAAGGGTGTAGTCAACGGTTTGAAAATCGCATGGAACAGTTTGAAGTCTGCCGGTAATGCCTTGCGGAGTGCAGTATCAGGAGCATGGCATGGATTAGGCAGCGTTGTTTCCAGCGTATCCGGCGGTGTACGCGGAGCCGTCAGTGGCGCTAAGGCAGCATTTAGCGCATTCGGCCGTGGCGTCTCCAACGTGTCTGGCGGCGTCAAGGGTGTTTTGGGCGGTGTTAGGTCTGCATTTAACGGATTGCGGAACATCAATTTATGGCATGCCGGTGCAGCTATCATGAACGGTCTTCTGAGCGGTCTCAAATCAGCTTGGGGAAGCGTCAAGCATTTTGTCGGCGGTATCGCCAAGTGGATTAAGAGGCATAAAGGACCTATCAGTTACGATAAAAAACTGCTGATCCCGGCCGGTAATGCGATCATGTCCGGCTTGAACGGCGGATTGGTTTCCGGTTTTGAAAACGTCAAATCAACCGTTTTGGGCATGAGTAGCACTATTGCAGACACGTTGACGTGTAATCCGGTTGCTGCGATTACCGCAACCGGAAACGTTGACCCGGGCATGGCCACCGCTAGCGCTACACCGATTGTGATTAATCTGACGCTTGGGAACAGTGATTTTTCTGCATTCGTTGACGACATTTCAAAGGTACAAGGAACCAAAGCACAGTTCCAACGCAATTACAAATTTTAGAAAGGAGGGTTTAGATGAAATCTCAAGTTGCATGCAGCTATGGCGGTCAGTGCTTGGATAGTAATGTAGATGGGTTCACCACGCTTTCAGTTGCTGGCAGAGGCGATTTTACCCGTGCAGTAACTGCTACGGATTTAGCTAGTGATGGTGCCAAATATCTGAGCTCGCGCCTGGAATCGAAAAAGCTGACGATTAAGTTTTTTCTTAAATCTGTCAGCCTAGCCGATCTGATGGCCAAGATGGGCAAACTCAAGCAGATTACTGCAGCTAAGAATACCGTCGTTTCGTTTGCCGATGATCCGCTGTATAAATACGTGGGCACAGTGACATCGGTTACGCTTGACGATACTACGCTACACCCGACAGGCTCAATCGAAGTGACGTTGAGCGACCCATATTGTTATTCAATTGCACGGCAAAAAACAGGCACTGGCAAAACGGTTGCTTTTGCCGATTACGACAGTGAATTTCCTAACATCCCTCTTTCGGTTGAATTTACGCCTACCTCAGCCATCTCTGCTTTTCAGATGACAAGCAACCAAGGGAAAAAGTTTTTGCTCAACCAGTCAGTTTCAGCCGGCAAAAAGATAGTTATCGACTTTAAGACACTTACATGTACGGTCAACGGCGCTACGGTATTGTCAAGCGTTTCTCTCAACAGCAACTTTGCTGATTTTACGATCGATAAAAATACGGTGTTGACGTTTAATGCAGATGGTAGATATTTTGTCAGATTCGAGGTGAAAAAATTGTGATTCTGTATCAGTTAAATAAGAAACAAGCCGTCATCGGCATAACATCATCAGATATTTTAAGCGCAACTTTTGAAGAACAGATTAACACTGCGGGTAATTTGAAATTTACCGTTGCTAAAAAACTGCGTGATGACTGTCTGTACGTACTGTTCCAACGGCCGAACGCGACAACGTATATGTGCTTTAAAATCTTGACCGAAACGCAAGAGGACAATGAGGTCAGCTATACCGCGGTTGAATCGGCATACGATGAGCTGGGGGCATACTCATACATTAAAGATTTGCGACCACAAAATCGGACTGCAAAAGAAATGCTGACGCAGATTCTTGAAACGACACGGTATTCAGTTGGCTACGTTGCTGACACCGGCGTGCAAACCACCAATTTCTACTACACTACCGTCCTGGCCAGTCTGCAGAGTGTGGTCAATCTGTTTAACTTGGAAGTCACTTTTGACGTTGTCTTTGACCCGATTGACAATCAGGTCAAAAGGAGATTGGTCAACCTGTATCAGCAGCAAGGGGCCAGAACAGGACGGCGTTTTGAGTACGGTGACAAACTGTTAAGCGTGATGTGCGAGCAGTCTAGCGATGAGCTAGTAACCGCATTGGTTGGTCGAGGATCGAGCGTGCAGGTCAGCGAAGGAACGGACGGAAGTCCTGACGGTTACAGTCGCAAGATTACATTTGCTGACGTTGTTTGGAAAAAATCAGCGGGCAATCCGCTTGATAAACCGGCAGGGCAAGAATATCTTGAAGATCCGTCTGCAACGGCCGTATATGGTTTTTCGGATGGCAAACCTCGAATTGGCTTTGTCGAATTTGACAAAATCAATGATAAAAATTTATTGATAAAGGCAACATACGATAAGCTGCAAGAACTCAAGCGGCCTAAAGTATCGTTTAAAGCATCCGTTACAGATGTTGGTAGCTTAGCTTTAGGTGATACCGTTGCGATTATCCGCCATGATTTAAAGATAGAGTACCTGACGCGCGTGTATAAGGTCACTCACGATTTGCTCAATGCGCAGAACAACACGATCGAACTGGGGGATGATTTCCAAAAAGCAAGTATCACGTCAACGATCAGCGCAGTTCAAGATACGGTGCAGAGCGCAAAAGATTATTCGCAATCAGCGTTGCAATCGGCAAACGGCAAGAATACCAACTTCTATGGCACTAATCAGCCGTTGTATGCCGTCGAAGGCGATTTGTGGTACAAAGATCTAGGTAACAGTGAAACTGAAATGTACCAATACAAAAACGGAAACTGGGAACTGATCACATCAACCGCCGAACTGCATAACACGCAGAAGGAAGTAGACCAGGCCATCAAAGATTTCAATGCGCAATTTAAAGAAATTGATGATAAGTACGTACCTAATGAAACTTACCAGACTGAGAAGCAGGCTTTTTCCACGACCGTGACTAAAGCCTCGGAAACGGCTCAAGCGGCAAAGGCAACTGCGGATACTGCTTCGGCAAATGCAACGGAGGCAAATAGCAGCGCAAACGCAGCACGCGCTAAAGTTGATGACGTTGCTAAAACCGTGACAAAAAACGGCAAAGCGATTGGGGAAATCAAGTCAGATGTCAGCGGCGTAAAAGCTACCTATGCTACCCTTGATGGCAAGGTTACGTCAGTGTCGGCTAGAGCAGGTGCAGTTGAAGCAGCACTGAGCGACGGAAAAGGCGGGTTGATCAGCGTCAAAGCCGAAAATAATCGTATTGAATCCCTCGTTGATTCTAAAGTCGATGACAACGAGTACAACACGTTCAAGCAACAGACATCGACCACGTTAAGCCAAAAAGCCAACAAAACTGATTTGAACGGATATGTAACAGGGACACAATTTAAACAGACGGCAGATAAAGTTGACACGCTCGCAAGCGATGTCAAGTCTGTAAAGACCAAAGCTGACACTATTGAAACGACTATGAATTCGACAAGTTTTGCCAACAGCGTGGTTAAGGCAAGTGGAATTGATACGAAAGTAGCTGGTTATGATACTACAATCAGGAAGCTGATCGGTAAGGATGGGACAACCGGTGATTTGAACACGTTAGTATCTGCCTATAGCAATGAAACCAGTCAAACAAAAAAGCAAACAACCAATTTGATCAGTGCGCTTGACTACAACACATCGACTGGATCTTTTGGCAGCGGATTTGCCAAAAAAGTGGCTGATGCATACGGCACGACCGAATCATACAAAGCGCTTAATGGCAAGATTGACGGGTTGCAGATTGGCGGAGCAAATTTGTTGGACGATACCGAAAGAGAGCGGTCAGGTAAGCGACCCACCACAGGACATACTGATATTTTTATGCAAAATTTAGCTACACCGCCAACGGGAACGGTTTTTACAGCAAGCTTCGAGGCAAGAGCAACGACTGATAAAACAACCATCGCAAACCATTTTTACGATGGTTCGGGCAAGTACGCTGACGGGAAATGTCTTCACGCTGTTACCTGTCAAACATCTACACCAACTGAATATAGTGATGGTTATGCCCCGCTTAGGTTGTCGACACAGTGGAAGCGGTACTGGATAACGTGGACGTGGTCGCAGGAAATGACGCAACCGAATATCCACCGTGTACTAATTGGAAGGTATCAAAGCAACTTTGCTGATGGCACGGTATATATTCGGCGTGTCAAACTGGAAACCGGCAACAAGGCTACTGACTGGTGCATGTCGGATAATGATGTCAACAAACGCATACAGGACCAGGCTGACGCACTGACTGCATATCAGGCAGAAGTAAAGCGTACTTATGCTTTATCATCATCTGTGTATACCAAAACGGAAACGCAGACTAGAGAAAATGCTCTTAAAAATTCAACCATCAGTGACTTGAAGGCTACCGATGACTGGAAGAAGTTAATCAAGATCAATCAGAATTCAAGCTGGTTACAGGATGCAACGGGTTTTCAGCAACAGGTCTGGAAGTACAATCTTGATTCGAGTAGTGAGCTTATCGGAAAGAAGAGTTTTAAGGATGGAAATGTGGGGGAGTGGACGTGCAATGACTTCAAAACCAAGGCTGTTATCAGCAACATTAGCGGCTACACTGCATATGGGTATACCAAGTGCATTTGTACGACTAACGCCAATGACCTGTACTGGAATGTCGATTGCAAGGTAAATCCTGGCGACAAGTATTATGTAGAGCTACTAGTTCCCAACTTTTACAGTGCACATGGCGGACGCACAATAAACGTTAGGGGTCTCTTTAGGTACACTAAAGACGGAAAAACTGCTTGGCAACCGGGACCATCTGGTCAAGTTGCAGGCAGTACTACTGGGTGGATTAAAGGTATCATAACCGTGCCAGACGGCATCACAAGCGTAAAGCCATGCATATCAGTCAAAGACAATGGGGTTACCAGCGCTGTCCATCTGACATATGCCAGCTTTACAAAGCTTGATGATTACACTCAGTCAAACATGACGTCAATCAAGCAATCATCAGATGGCATTGGATTAAAAGTTGCTCAATTAGTCGGTGGCTCCGACATATCGAAAATCGATATGACGAGTTCTGCAATTAAAATTGATTCAAAGCATATCTTACTAGATGGTGATGTCGCGATTGACGGAACGACTTTTGCAAAAAAAATCAAAGCAACTGGTATCACGGCCGACATGATGCTGGCCGGCACCATCGATGCGGCTAAAATCAGCGTCATCAATATCGATGCGTCTAAAATCACCACCGGCACGCTGACGGCTAAAATCGCAAAGCTGATAGGTAGCAACAATTCGTGGATGAGCTTAGACGGGTCAGGAATACACGCTGAGGGCGGCACAGCCGCCAACAAGGATCAGTGGACATTTGATCTTGGCAGCACAGGGTATCGTATTAAGCGCCAAGAACCAAAATCGGGCGATTATCGTTGGACGGGTGGATTAGTTTATGGTCAAAATACGGCAAACACTAATTTGAACGGATTAGGATTGATAGTCTGCCCAAGTAGCAGCGGCGGTAATGGGGATGAAATCTCGATTGGCAAGGTTGTTAAAGGTAATTTTGACGGCGGTTATGAATGGAACGCTTCGATGAAGTGGTCTGCGACAGGTTATGGAGGTTTCGGCTCAGGCTTTCACTGGTACGATACGTGTACATTGGAAAATGACAAAGCACGCACAATTTATACGGGAGGAAAGGATCCCTTCTATATCAGGAACATACGCTGGGGTAACAGTGGCTACTATTATCCATCTATACAGGTTGGTTACAACGAAAATACTAAATCATCATCGGGAATCGCGTTTCGTTGGGATGACATAAAGCCGTGGGGAACTATGAACATGGAAAATGTGGAAATTTCCTGTGGCGCTTCTAACAAGCTGAGATTTACGTGGTGTCAGTGGTCCAACTGGTATCAGCAATGGAAGATACCTGCGATTTCCAATCGAGTTTCACCAACTTCCGGGATTGCCTTTGCTTCAGGTGGAATCCGAGAGTTTGCCGGGTCCAAGGTTCGCGATTTATAAAATAGGAGGAAATAATATGACTTTGAAAAAAACAATCATTCTTACGGATACAATCGAAAATGCTAACGGTGACGAAATTGCCGAAATGCAAACATATTTAACAGGCGATGGCAGCACACCTGTCGTTAGAACGATGGGGCTATCAGAGCCAATCGGCTATTCTGATGATGGCAGGGCTATTTTGCCTGAACAAGACGATAAGGTTATCGAGAAACGTCAACAGGAATTTATGGCAGCAGCCATTGCAGAGCAAAAGGACTTCTGCAAGCAAAACGGTGTAGATCCGTCATTAGTTAACATTATTGGAGCAGAAAATAAGGAGGATAAGTAATGGATACTGAAAAATTACAAAAAATCATCAGCAATCTTGCTGCTGAAATTGGTAATCTTAATATCAAATTAGCTAACTTAGCAGTTGAAAATGAAAAATTGCAACAAATGGTAGCAGAAGCAAATCAAAAGAAAGAAGAGGAGTAGCAATGGCACTTACGAAACAAAAAACAGTCAACCTTTCTGGAGAATCAAGAATAGGAGATGAATTGGTGGCACGTTTTTCGGCGCAAGTATCATCTAATGATGCGTTGAGTCAAGATATCGTTACAACAATTGCCAACGTTGATCTTTATCGCAAGAATTCCAAAGCTGTAAGAGATGATGCAAATTCGTTCAGAGAATTTGTTTACTCTGTGCAAGACCAGGTTTACTCAGAAACTGAAACAGAATAATAACTATAGCTGCGGGTGGACGGGTAGGATAAAAGGAGTTGAACTATATGTCATTACATGAACTTTATTTTGAACATTTTGAAAAACTGATTGACAA
>OIYG01000323.1_pt1 | contig 49323 bp, 47 predicted proteins | sample 1587861 | NCBI WGS metagenome assembly OIYG01 (sample SAMN03283272) | human gut metagenome | biome: human-associated habitat; material: feces | host: Homo sapiens | place: Peru | collected 2012
TACAACGCTTAAGCTTAATCGAACCCCCAGACAATCTGGGGGTTTTCACATACAAAAAACCCAGGAGAAATTCTCCTGGGTAAGTATTTATTATACTTTAATATGTTTTAATAGTTTACGATTTTTGCGTGTAAATTAGCATCCGCATCCGCAGCAACATAAAAGTACGATTATAATAAGTATAATCCATATACAGCAACATCCGCCGCCGAATCCGCCGCCACAGTTTCCACCGCAGCCACCTCCGCAATTTCCACATCCACAGCCGCCACATCTTTCATCTATCATGTAAAATTCACCTCTCCTTTTATATAAAATTATTGAATAAGTTTTGAGTTGGACTGGTAAGTTTAAAATAATTACCAATTTTTATCGAGTTAGATGAAGTATCTGTAAAGAAAATAAGTATTAAAATAATTAGCCAGATAAATGAATTGTTATTATTAGACTGCATGTGTTTCCCCCTAGATTATATAGATAATTTATTTATCTATATATTACATAGTATGAAAAATTAAAAAAAGTGTTACTACACTTTAAATTTAATTTTCTACATGGTATAATATTGAAGAAATTGAGGGATTTTAATGATAGAAGATAGAATGATCGCACCGGAATTTGACACGGAAGAAGATAATGAAGTAGAAGTTTCTTTAAGACCGCGTGATTTATCTGAATATATTGGACAAGAAAAAGTAAAAGAGAACATGAAGGTATATATTAAGGCTGCACTAGATAGAGGAGAGGCACTAGACCATGTATTACTTTATGGCCCTCCAGGACTTGGAAAGACTACTCTAGCAGGTATTATTGCATCAGAGCTTGGAGTAAACATTAAGATAACATCAGGACCCGCAATAGAAAAGCCAGGAGATTTGGCTGCAATTTTGACTAATCTTGAAAAGAACGATTTGTTGTTTATAGACGAAATACATAGGCTTAAAAAGAGTGTAGAAGAGGTGTTATATCCTGCACTTGAAGATTTTAACCTAGATATTATGATAGGTAAAGGGCCATCAGCAAGAAGTATAAGAATAGATTTACCTAAGTTTACTCTTGTTGGAGCAACTACAAAGGCTGGGGCATTATCTGGACCTCTTCGTGATAGGTTTGGAATTATACATAGACTTGCAATGTACAATGTGGATGAACTGTCTCGCATAATTTTAAGAAGTGCAGGAATACTTGGAATAGAAATAACCAAAGAAGCTGCTGAAGAAATTGGCGCAAGAAGCAGGGGAACACCTAGAATTGCTAACAGACTTTTAAAAAGGGCAAGAGACTTTGCACAGATTGAGGGAAAAGCTAAAATTGACTATGATAGTGCGAGAAAAACATTAGATAGACTTGAGATAGACGAATTTGGTCTAGATGAGATAGATAGAAAGATTCTTGAAACTATGATTGTAAAGTTTAATGGAAGACCGGTTGGGCTTGAAGCTTTGGCAGCATCTACTGGCGAGGATAAAGATACAATAGAGGACGTCTATGAGCCATATCTTATGCAAATAGGATTTGTGAATAGAACTCCAAGAGGAAGAATTGCGACACGTTTGGCTTATGAACATTTAGGGGTAACGTATAATGGAGAAGAATAGAAAAAGGCTACTTGTGCATGCTTGCTGTGCACCATGTTTGGTAGCTGTTTATGATGATATTGTGTCTTCTTTGGACGAATTTGGACTACAAACAATAGAAGATTTTGATGTTTTATGGTATAATACAAATATTCATCCCAAAGTTGAATATGAACATAGAAAAAATACTTTAAAAGAATATTTAAGCCTTATGGGAAAAGAGGGAATATTTATAGACGAATATAACATGTATAAATTTGTTAAAGATGCAATTAATTATGAATCATTAGGTTTTAGTATTCGTTGTGAGTATTGTTATTATACAAGATTAAAAAAAGTATTTGAATATGCATCACAAAATGGATATGATGCGGTTACAACAACGCTTTTAATATCTCCTTACCAAAAACATGAAAAAATAATAGAGGTGTGCAAAAGGCTTGAAAAAGAATATGGGGTTGAATTTTTATATAAAGATTTTAGACCACTATTTAGAGTAGGACAAAATAAAGCACGAGAACTTGGATTATATAGGCAAAAGTTCTGCGGTTGTATTTTTTCTATTGATGAGGGCGGAAAGATTAGTATAAGTTAAAGGAGTGAATTTTGTGGGAGTTAAAAAACAAAGTGCAAATATTAGAAAGCAAAAGACGATATTTTTAATTATTGTTATATTAGTTGTTCTAATTGCTGTATTAGTTAGCTTATTTTTGTACTTAAATAGCCAAAACTACATAAGCTTTGGACCTGAAGATGCAACGGATAATGCCGAGCGCGTTTCAGGTGTAGTGGTACAAAATGCTAGTACAATAATAATTAACAATGTTTTGCTTGGAGGCGTAAGCGGTAATAGTTGGATAAGTGCCAAGAATATGTTTGATAAGCTAGGTACTGATAAAATAGAAGTAAGTATGTATTCTAATGATGGAATACTTGGTACATTTGATACTACTAGATTTAAAGAAAACCAGAAGTTTTACTATACCAAAACTACAAAATATCCTGAACCTGATGATTACATTGCAGTTGAAACCAATAATATTTCACCTATATTGTTTGAGTTAGATAAAATAGAAACAACAAAAGAAGATGAGAAAAATGTAAAGGCTGCTCTTGGCAAATATAAATTTTTAAATGGAAGTGTAAATATAGTTGAAGCATACCAGACATCATTTTCTGGTGGAAAACTAGGAAAAATATATAGTGTAACATCTAATGGAAAGAATATGTTTGGCGTGTATAGTGCTGTTATATTTTCAAATTCTGAAGGCTCACAGGTTATAAAATATTCATATGTAAAAGACACATCTCTTTCAAGTGGGTGGCCAGTGTACAGCATAAAATATGTAATCGACTTAAATGGCGATGGTAAAAATGAACTTATTCTACAAGAAACAACCGCTAACGCGGTAAGGTATTTAGTAGAAGAATTAAAAGATAATAATAGTTTTAAAGAGGTACTTAAAGTATCTATAGATATATAACGGAGGAATTTTTATGATAAATGTACTATATGGTGATGGAAGAATTGAAGAAAAAGAATACAATGATGCCATAAAAGTTGCAAGACACACAGCTTCACACGTGCTTGCTCAGGCTGTAAAAAAAGTATATCCTGAAGCACGTTTGGCAATTGGACCTGCAACAGATGATGGATTTTACTATGATTTTGATAATCTTCCAATTACTGAAAATGATTTGAGAAAATTAGAGAATATAATGAGAAATATAATCTCAGAAAAACAAGAAATGAAGGTTTATGAGGTTTCTCGTGCTGAAGCATGCGAAATGATGAAAGATGAACCATATAAATTGGAACTAATTCATGACTTACCAGAGGATGCTACAATTACTATGTATGAAAATGGACCATTTGTAGACATGTGTGCGGGACCACATTTGACTAATACAGGTGATGTTGGCGCAATTAAACTTATGAGTACAACAGGTGCATATTGGAGAGGCTCTGAGAAAAATAAAATGCTTACAAGAATTTATGGCATATGTTATAAAACAGAAAAAGAAATAGAGGACTATTTAACAGCACTTGAAGAGGCTAAAGCACGTGACCATAGAAAACTTGGAAAAGAATTAAATATATTCATGATGAATGACCTTGTAGGTAAAGGACTTCCAATGTACTTACCAAATGGTTACACAGTATGGGAAATACTAGAAAACTATATCAAAAGAAAAGAAAGAAAACTAGACTATAAACACGTTTTAACTCCACCTCTTGCAACTGTGGATTTATATAAAACATCAGGACATTGGGAACACTATAAAGATAACATGTTCCCTAAAATGGAAGTTGAGGGAGAAGAGTTTGTATTACGTCCAATGAATTGCCCACATCATATGATGATATATGCAAACAAAATGCATTCATATAGAGACTTACCTATAAGAATAGGCGAAGTTGCAAGAGACTGTAGATTTGAGTCAAGTGGAACACTTAAAGGAATTGAAAGGGTAAGGACTTTCTGTCAAAATGATGCTCACTTATTTGTTACGCCAGAACAAATTGAGTCTGAATTTAAATCAGTTGTAGACTTAATACTTGAAGTATACAAGGAATTAAATATTACAAATTATCGTTTTGAATTGTCTCTAAGAGACCCTGAAGATAAAGTAAAATATCATCCAGATGATGAAATGTGGAATAGTGCAGAAAATACTCTAAGACAAGTATTAAATGATATTGGCATTGAATATGAAGAAAAAATAGGTGAAGCTGCGTTTTACGGACCAAAATTAGATGTTCAGGTAAAACCTGCAGTAGGTGCAGAATATACACTATCTACTTGTCAGTTAGACTTCTGTTTACCTATGAAATTTAATCTATCATATATAGATAAGGATGGCACTAAAAAGACACCTGTAGTACTACATAGAGCAATTTTAGGAAGTATAGATAGATTTATTGCATATTATTTAGAAGAAACTAAAGGAGCACTACCTACTTGGCTTTCTCCAGTTCAAATAAAACTTTTAACTATAAATGATAATATGATAGACTATGCAAAAACGGTAAAAGAAAAGTTAGAAGATAATGACATTAGAGTAGAGTTAGATGATTCTAATGAAAAACTTGGATATAAAATTAGAAATGCTAAGATGGAAAAAGTACCATATTTTGCAGTAATAGGAGCAAAGGAAATAGAAACAAACACTTTAAGTATTAAAAATAGAAAAGATGAGGAGATAAAAGTTACACCTGACGAATTAGTTCAAAAAATACTTGAAGAGTGTAAAATTAAATAATTTAAGAATAAATCAACTTTAAATTATCTGGCGTTAAAGCGTGTATATATCTTGTATACACGCTTTATTTATGTTATAATACATTACATGGAATGTGAGAAAAATGTTGAAGTTAAGTAGAATTAGTCGTAGTCTAATGGTAGTAATATATACAGTGTTTATATGTTTTGTTACTTATTTAGCTGTGAGCGAAAAAGGTATTGGCGAAACAAGTTTCACTAAGATAATCATTTACATGGTTATTGTGGTGTTTTGTGTCTGTTTGTATCAGGTTATAAAAAGAAGACTTAGAGATAAAACGGACAATCAGACTGTAAGAAGATTATATAGATTTGGATATTTGGCAGTGGTGTTAGTAATATCTAGACTTGTAGTTATTTTCTTTGCAAAGGAAAATATATCATACGTGGATTCGTATTCAGGTATCGCAGGAAAAATACTTAAAGGCCTTGTTAGTATTACGGGAGAAAATAAATATTCTGCAATTATTATAAATACAATACTTGTGTATATAAACAGTGTAATAATTAAGAAAATAATGTTAAACATATTTGAAAATGATGCTGTTGCAACAATGTCTAGTATAATATATATGTTATCTCCTATATCTTTGGTAAAATGTTGGATGTTTGATGCAAGTGCTTTTAATACTTTGTTTATTCTTTTAGGTATATACTTGATATATGAGGTGTATGATCAGATATCTGAATATGGTCTTAAGGATAAAAAATACGTATGGTTATCTATAGGTGTGGCAATAGTTAGTACATTAGATATATTTTTTGGAAACAATGTTTTTGTTTGGGTAGTGATGTGTGGCTTTTTAATCATTTTGTCAGATTATACAGACAAGACAAGTTTCAAGTTTAAAGATAAAACTATTGTAATCAACAAGGGTTTAATAACATTGGTAATGGTTGCCGTATCAAGTGTTTTAACATGGATAACTACGCGCATATTGGGTTTAGATACGTACAATTTCGGAAAGATACAAGATATGTTTGGTGCAACTAACAAGTTATACATTTTGTCTGGTATGATTGTAGTGTTATTTGAGACATTAGCAGTTGCTTTAAATAGAAAAAATGAATTTAAAGTAACATTTATGAAAGTTGCTGTGTGTGTATTTGGAATTATGGCAATTTACTACATGCATTCATTAGTAGTTTTTGATGCACTGTTTAGTATGTCATTTATTTTGAGTATAGGCAACATGTATTATAATAGAGAAGAGAAAATAAAGTTATTAAAAAGTGGAGAGTAAAAGGGGTGAAAATAGGTGGCACGTTATTCGGATGGCTTGGTAGACGAAATATTATCTAGCACAGATATTGTTTCTGTTATAAACGATTATGTACCGCTTACAAGGCGTGGCGCAAACTTTTTGGGTTTGTGCCCTTTCCATAAAGAAAAAACACCTTCTTTTACAGTTTCGCCAGATAAACAAATATACAAATGTTTTGGATGTGGTGAAGGAGGAAATGTAATCTCTTTTATTTCTAAGTTAGAGAACTTGGATTTTAAGGATACTTTAGAAGTGTTAGCTGAACGAGCTAATATTGATACTGAAAGATTTAAGCAAAAAGGAATGTGGGAAAGTTCTGCTATTAAAGATGAGAAAGAGACTATATTTAATATAAACAAAGCTACTGCAAAATATTTTTATGAAGCTTTGGTAGAACAAGTAGAAACAAGTGGCAGTCTACTTAAAGCATATTTAGATAAGAGAAAATTAGACAAGACAACAATTGTAAGGTTTGGTTTGGGATTTGGAAATAAAAAATCGATTGGTCTTATTAAGTATCTAAAAGGATTAGGTTATACAGAGCAAGATATTTTAAAGGCAGGAGTTGTAACTAAAAATCCAAGAGGAGAGCTGTATGAAAATTTCGCTGGAAGATTGATATTTCCTATATTTGATGTAAGAGATAGGGTAATAGGTTTTGGTGGTAGAGTATTAGATAAATCTTTACCAAAATACGTTAATTCACCAGAAAATGCAGTGTATTATAAGGGAAAAAATTTATATGCACTAAATGTAGCAAAAAGAGATCCAATGCCTTATGTTATACTTACAGAAGGGTATATGGATACAATTGCCTTGCAAAAATCTGGTTTAACTAATGTTGTAGCAAGTTTAGGTACGGCTTTAACTGAAGGCCAGGCAAAGTTACTTAAAAAATATACATCAACTGTAATTATTTCATATGACCAGGATAACGCAGGACAAACCGCTACTTTAAGAGCTATTGGAATATTTGAGGCTGAAGGAATAAAGGCTAAAGTATTGCGCTTAAATCATCCTGATGTAAAAGACCCAGATGAATATATAAATAAATATGGAGTAGATGCATTTCGTGAATGTGTGAAAAACGCTATATCTGCTGTTGAGTATAAGATACTTAAGGCACAGGAAGGAAAAAATCTTGATGATTTTGATGATAAACTAGAATTTTTAGTTAAAACTGCAGATATTTTATCCAAAATAGATAACAAAATAGAACAGAATATGTATATTGATTTAGTGTCAAGCAAATATAATATAGCAGCTCAAGTATTGAGTGAAGAAATTTCAAAAAGAGAAAAGAAAAGTGCAATTATTGATGCAAAAAAACAACAGATAAGCCGAAATATAGCTGTTAAAAAGAAAATCGGAACAAATAATATCAGGAGAAAACAAGAGGAGTTTGTAATAGCACTTATGCTGTCTTCAGATAAAAAAACGTCTAAAAGTATTATAGAGAAATATTCCGAGGAAGATTTTGATGAACAAGATTTAAAGAAGCTGTATAAAAAAGTAACAGAAATTGCTAAAGAACAAGATTTGAGCAAGGTTAATATAGTCAGTAAATTTGATAATGAAGAAGATATAAAACTTGTTACTGAAATATTATGTATAGATTTGTCTTTATGTGATAAAACTAAACTTATGCAGGATTTGGAAGACAATTTTAAAAAATATAGGTATATGAAAAAGAGAGCAGAAATTGTTGAGAGACTAACAGATAAAAATGTAAGTGACGATGAAAAAAGATTTTTAGAAGCAGAGCTTAGCCTCATTTTAAAGAAAATGGGTAAAATAAGACAAAATTAACAAAAAAAGTTGTAATAAACATTATTATGTAGTATAAATAATAAGTGTGGGGGAAAATATGGGAAAAGTAGAAAATGAAAAACCAAAAAAAGCTAGCAAAGTAACACCACAAGAGGAAAAAACAGTAGATAAAGTAGAGCTTTTTATTGAAAAGTTAAAAAATACTAAAGAGTACACATACAAAGACATTCTAGATTTTATGCAAAAGGAGAATCTTACTCCAGAAGAATTAGACAAAGTATATTCTAGACTAGAAGAAGCTGGTATAAAGGTTAAACCTTTGGAAAAAGAAAAAAGCGAAGCAGTAACTAAAGGTACTACTAATTCGGACGAAATAGTAGAAATCCCAACAGAAGATTTAGGAACTTCACTTACTGAGTTAGAAATAGAACCAAACCTTGAAGATATATCTGAGATAGAAAAGGATATACTTTTAGATGATGTAAAAGATTTTTCATTTATAGATAATATAAGTGTAGACGACCCTGTTAGAATGTTTCTGAAGGAAATAGGAAAAATAGAACTATTAGATTTAGATGTTGAAACTGAACTTGCAAAGAGGATGGCAGCAGGAGATACAGAAGCCAAGAAAAAACTTGTAGAGTCAAACTTAAGACTTGTTGTAAGTATCGCTAAAAGATATATTGGTCGTGGAATGCACTTTCTAGATTTGATACAAGAAGGAAATTTAGGCTTAATTAAGGCAGTAGACAAGTTTGACCCGGAAAAGGGGTACAAGTTTAGTACATATGCTACTTGGTGGATAAGACAGGCAATAACGAGAGCAATAGCTGACCAAGCTAGAACAATAAGAATACCTGTACATATGGTTGAAACAATAAATAGACTTATGAGAACTTCAAGACACTTACTTCAAGTTTTAGGACGTGAACCTACTGCAGAAGAGATTGCTGCAGAGATGGAAATATCTGTAGATAGAGTAAGAGAGATACAAAAAATTGCTCAAGACCCAATATCTCTTGAAACTCCAGTTGGAGAAGAAGATGACAGTAACATTGGTAACTTTATACCAGATGATGATGCACCATCTCCATCTGACCAAGCAGCAGATGTTTTACTTAAGGATCAAATAGATGAGGTAATGTCAACTTTAACACCAAGAGAAGCTAGAGTTTTGAAACTAAGATTTGGCTTAGAAGATGGACGTACAAGAACATTAGAAGAAGTCGGACGTGAGTTTATGGTAACAAGAGAAAGAATAAGACAGATTGAAGCTAAAGCTTTAAGAAAATTAAGACATCCAAGCAGGAGCAAAAAACTTAAGGACTTTATGAGCACAGATAAATAGATTTTGGGGGAGCGGTTTTTTCGCTCCCTGTACTGTTGTGAAAGGAGAGAAGATGTGTTAGAACTAAAAAATATATGTTTTACAAGAGATAATAAAAAAATATTAGATGATGTAAGCCTAAAAATAGATGACAATAAGTTTTATGTTATAACTGGTCCAAATGGTAGTGGTAAGTCTACGCTAGTTAAGATGATCATGGGAATAGAGTTGCCAGACAGTGGCCGTATTTTGCTTGATGGTAAAGATATAACTACTTTAAGTATAGATAAAAGAGCAGATCTTGGAATTAGTTTTGCATTTCAAACACCAGTATTGTTTAAAGGCATCACTGTTTTCGATTTGTTAAAAATCTCAAAAGGCGGAATACTTAAAAGTAGCGAAGCAGCAAAGATTTTGTCAAGTGTTGGATTAAATGCTAATGAATATCTTGGAAGAGAAATAAATTCATCATTATCTGGAGGAGAGCTTAAACGAATTGAGATAGCATCAGTTCTTGCCAGGGAAAGTACACTTACAATATTTGATGAACCAGAAGCAGGAATAGATTTATGGAGCTTTAATAGTTTAACTGAAATATTTAAGAATTTACAAGGTACGTCAAAAACTACAAATATTGTTATATCTCACCAAGAGAGAATTTTAAATATAGCAGATGAAATAATACTTATGGAACAAGGAAAAATTAAGTTAGCAGGTGCTAAAGAAAAAGTACTTGAAAGTATATTTGAAGCGGAGGGGACAGAAAATGAATAAAACTGATGAAAAACTACTTTCTAATATACTAGATAATGATGTATTTGAGGCAGATGCGTACAACATTAGAAAAAATGGACATGGAATAGAAAGAAAAATTTCAAATAACATCAATATTGTATCTAAAGAAAATAATAGTGGAATAGATATTTATGTAAAAGAAAATACACCTTTTGGAATTGTAAATATACCGGTAATATTAACTGAAAGCGGTATAACTGATGTAGTGTATAATGATTTTCATATAGGTAAAAATGCAAACGTCATTATTATAGCTGGTTGTGGAATACATAACGATGAGCACCAAGCCACAGAACATGATGGTATTCATAGATTTTATTTAGATGAAGGTTCAAAAGTAAAATATATTGAAAAACACTTTGGAGAAGGTTTAGGTAATGGCAAGAAAGTACTAAACCCTGTAACAGAGGCATATTTAGAAAAGAACGCATCAATGACAATGGATACAGTTCAAATTAAAGGAGTAGACGAAGCATTAAGACAAACTAAAGCTGTTCTTAAAGATGGAGCAAATCTTGTTATAACAGAAAAGATTTTAACTGATGGAACACAAATTGCTAATACTGAATTTAACGTTGAGCTTGATGGTAAAGATTCAAAGGCACACGTTACATCAAGGTCTGTTGCAACAGATAGTTCTTATCAGGAATTTAAATCAAATGTTACTGGTTCTTCTCTTTGCTTTGCACATGTTGAGTGTGATGCAATACTTATGGACAAAGGACAGGTTAAAGCTATTCCAGAAATTTATGCAAAAGACATAGATGCAAGACTTATACACGAAGCTACAATTGGAAAAATTGCAGGAGAGCAGTTAATTAAACTAATGTCTTTAGGACTAGATGAGAAGCAAGCAGAAAAAACAATTATAAAAGGATTTTTGAATTAGAAGAAATTTTAACTTTTTTTAGAAAAGGTATTGACAACAATTCTAATTTTAATTATAATATACATGTTCACTACAAGTGAGGGCCTTTAGCTCAGTTGGTCAGAGCAACCGGCTCATAACCGGTTGGTCCAAGGTTCGAATCCTTGAAGGCCCACCACTTATTATGTAGTGAACATACTATATGGGCGGGTGTCCGAGTGGCTAAAGGAGGCAGACTGTAAATCTGTTAGCGTTCGCTTACGATGGTTCGAATCCATCCCCTCCCACCAAATAACATAGCATAAGCTGTGTTATTTTTTTATGCCAGTTAGTAGTATGAAACTTAAGCACGTTAAAAAATAACGCTATATGTTATAATATTTATGGTAAATTTTTTATCCTGTTTTGCAGGTGGATATATAGGCAGAAAGTGTAAAATAATTATTTTAAGGAGAAAATTTTATGTTTATTTTGTTGACAAACGTGACATACAATGATATACTATAAGCGGTTAAAATATTAACCTCAAAAATAATTTTAAGGAGGATAAGCCATTGGTTTAGTTAAAGTATGCAAAAAAGTAAAGTTTTTTGCGGATTAAATCTATCACGAAAGTGGTAAAAGCCATGAATGTATTCTACCAGTTCTTCTCTGGATTTACCTAGCAAAATTTATACATTCTGCTTGCATTATGATTGCAACAGATGTTATAAGACTTAAAAACTACGAAAGAGAGTCAACGAAAATGCCCAACTTTTTATCAGGTTTTACCTAGCGTTGACAATATGAAGTTTAACTCAAGAAGTCACAAATTTGTATGACGCCTAAGAGCGTTGGGGGAACGTATGAGATATACAACTGGGTTTAAGTAACGCTTTGTTATTGGATGCAATTATATTTTTAGTATGAGTGGCAGCGCCTGTTAAGGCGCTGCTTTTGTATACCGAGGTTTGGGAGGAGTTAAAATTGTTTAAACAAAAGAAATTCTGTTTAACTGATGGCGAGTATGAAAAAATTAAAAAATGGTCAGATGAACATGAATGTTGTGCAAGAGCTGCCATTAAGGCAAGTAGCTATTCTTATGATGGAGAAATAACAATAGAATTTACGCCTACGCATTTAGGAACATTTGTAACAGCAAGATGCATATGTGGCAGTAAAATGAAATTAGAAAAGTTATAAAGTAGAAAGGAAGTGTTTTTAATATGAAACACTTCCTTTTTTACTAAACATTAAACTTAAATAGTATTATATCGCCGTCTTGTACTACATAGTCTTTTCCTTCAAGTCTTACTAAGCCTTTTTCTTTTGCTTGTGTCATTGAACCACATGAAATAAGGTCATCATATGAAACAATTTCTGCTTTTATAAAGCCTCTTTCAAAATCTGTGTGAATTTTTCCAGCAGCTTGAGGAGCTTTAGTTCCCTTTTTAATAGTCCACGCACGAACTTCTTGTTTACCTGCTGTAAGGTATGACATAAGTCCTAAAAGGTCATAACTCTTTTTGGCAAGCTCGTCTAGACCAGATGTAGTCATGCCATAATCTTGCATAAGTAAAATTCTATCTTCATCATCTAATTCAGATAATTCTTCTTCAAGTTTTGCACAAAGTGGAATACAAAATGTTCCCTCGCTTTCAGCAAGATATTTTACTTTAGCTACATTTTCGTCAGTGTCTAGAGAATTTAACTGGTGTTCATTCACATTTGCTATGTAGATAACTTTTTTAGATGTAAGTAAAAATAGGTCCTTAAGACAGTCTTTTTCATCATCTGTAAGTTCTGCTTCTCTTGCAGGACGTCCAGCTTCTAAAATAGTCTTTAATTTATTTAAACCAGAAACTTCTGTAATACATTTTTTGTCACCAGATTTTGCCGCTTTTGCTGCACGTTCTAATCTTTTTTCTACAGATTCCATATCTGCTAGTGTAAGTTCTATGTTTATTGTTTCTATATCAGATAAAGGATCAATTTTTCCTTCTACATGGACAATTTCTTTATCTTCAAAGCATCTTACAACATGCACAATTGCATCTACTTCACGAATATGAGATAAAAATTTGTTTCCTAAGCCTTCACCCTTTGAAGCACCTTTTACAAGTCCTGCAATATCTACAAATTCAATTGTAGCATATGTTGTTTTTTCTGCGTCATACATATCTGTTAAGACTTTTAGTCTATCATCTGGAACAAGGACTGTTCCGTATATTTGGTTCTATTGTACAAAATGGATAGTTAGCACTTTCTGCTCCAGCTTTCGTTATTGCATTAAATAATGTGCTTTTTCCAACATTAGGTAATCCTACAATACCTAGTTTCATTATTTATTCCCCCTCAAAAATCTTTTAAAATTAAGTCTTAAGTATTATACATCAAAGAGCAAAAAAAGTAAAGAATAATTGACTTTTAGGGAGGGTTAGTATATCATATATATGTGTAAAAGACAGTATAATTAGTTATTGAGGTGAACTAAAATATGTTATTAAAAGATATTGCTGTAAGAGTTGGAAATAATGAAATGAAAGTAAAGTATAAAACTACGGCAAGAGAAGTTTTAGCTGAAGTTTTAGATGAAGATAAATTAAATAGTGTTTTAGCTGTTAGAGTGAATAACCAAGTTAAATCTGTTGATGAACGTTTGGTATTGGAATCTACACTTTTCCCTATATATTATTGGGACAACGATGGATATAAAATATATATGCGTACGGCAAGACTAATACTTTATTTAGCGTTAAAAAGAGCATGCCCTACACTAGAAGTAGAACTATGTAATACTATAGATAATTCTAGTTATTTTATTTGTCATAATCTTGAATTTGATGATAAATTAGAAAATAGTCTTAACTGTGAAATACAAAAAATAATTAGTAGTAATATGGATATAACTAAAAAATCTGTAAGTTATGAAGAAGCGCTTGCTATATTTAAAGCTCAAGGAGACATTAGCAAATTAGAAGATATGGAGATAAAACTTAAATCTAGCATTTCAATGTGCTTTATAGATGACATAGCCACTACAATGTACGGGGTAGTAGCTCCTAAAACGGGCATTATTCATAACATTCAGGTAAAAAAGTTTAGAAAAGGTTTTGTATTAGTATATCCAGATAAAAATAATGAAAAAGCAATAGATACTAATATTCAGTCTAATTTAGTTTATGATACATTTGAGGAATTCAATGAGTATGCTAGCAAATTAGGAGTAAGGACAGTGTCTGACTTAAATCAAAAGATTATAGATGGGACGGTTGAAGAGATTATCCGTGTAAGTGAAAACTTGCAAGAAGAAAAATTAAATAAAATAATAGAAAACATTACAACAGATGGTAATATTAAACTTATACTTATTTCTGGACCATCATCATCAGGAAAAACTACTTTTGCTAAAAAGCTTGGAACTAAACTTAAAAATTATGACATAGAGCCAATAGAGATATCTATGGATAATTATTTTAAGGAAAGAGTAGATACTCCAAAACTTGAAAATGGTGAGTATGATTTTGAAACAGTTGATGCTTTAGATTTAGAATTATTTAATGCTCATATACAAAAATTACTTACTGGAGAAGAAATAACTATGCCAGAGTTTAACTTTATTACTGGTAAAAAAGAGTATAACAACAATACAATTAGATTAAGTGAAAAGTCTGTAATAATCTTAGAGGGAATACATGCACTAAACCCTATAGTTACAAAAAGCATAGCAGAAGATACAAAATACAAAATATATATTGCACCTATGACAACTCTTAATATGGACGACATGTCTAAAGTTTCTACAACAGATACAAGAATGTTAAGAAGAATGGTTAGAGATTTTGAAACAAGAGGTCATAGTGTAGATAAGACTTTAAATATGTGGAAAAATTTAACTAGAGGCGAAAAACTATATATTTATCCATTTATTAAAGAAGCTGATGCTATATTTAATACAAGTTTAATTTATGAAGTGGCTGCAATGAGCGTTTATGCAAAACCATTGTTACTACAAGTTAAGATGGATAACGTTAATTATTCAGAGGCTAGAAGATTATATAACTTTTTGACTAATTTTCTACCTATAGATGAAAGGGATATACCAAAGAATTCATTACTTAGAGAATTTATTGGTTAGTGAGGATAATGTTTGTAAAAAATGATGATGAGTTTATATGCAAGAATTGTGGACATAAAGTTCCAAAGTTAAAATATACATCAAGGGACCATTGTAATAATTGCCTGTATTCTTTGCATGTAGATGTAACACCAGGAGATAGAGCAAATACATGCAAAGGTTTGCTAAAGCCGGTATCAATAGTTACAACAGGTAAAAAAGAACAAATTGAATATGTTTGCACTGTTTGTGGAGCAAAGCTAAAGAATATAATTGCAGAAGATGATAACAAAGATGCCATTTTGGATGTGGCAAGAAGTTATGCAAAGTTTGGGGGTAAATGATTTGGATAAAATAAAGCAAAGTATATCAAATAAAATAAATGAACTAGTTGGTGGCGATATAAATATAGAAGAGTTATTAGAAAAGCCAAAAGTTGCTTCAATGGGCGATGTTGCATTTCCATGTTTTAGATTAGCGGGTATATATCACAAGTCTCCCATGGACATAGCAGCTGACCTTGGAGAAAAATTAAAAAGTGAACTCCCTTTTGGAGTTAGTAAAATTGAAGTAGTTGGAGGATATATTAACTTTTTTGCAGATAGCTCATATATTTGTAAAACTGTTCTAACAGATATTTTAACAAAGAAAGAAGATTATCTTAAAAGCGATATTGGAAACGGTAAAACTATATGTATAGATTATTCTTCTCCAAACATTGCAAAGCCATTCCATATAGGACATTTGCGTACTACAATAATTGGAGCAAGCTTATATAAGTTATATAAAGCATTGGGATATAACACGGTTGGAATAAACCACCTAGGAGACTTTGGAACTCAATTTGGTTATGTTATTGAGGGATATAAAAGATGGAAAGATGAATATGACTTAACCACTAACCCAATTGGTAGTCTCGTAGATATATACGTTAGAATAAATGCTCTTGCAAAGGAAGATGAGAGTATACAAGAGGCTGCAAGACATAACTTTATGTTGCTTGAAAAAGGAGATAAAGAGGTTGTAGAGCTTTGGAGCAAATTTAGAGAGTTAAGTCTAAAAGAATATAAAAGAATATATGAAAGACTTGGCGTAGAATTTGATTCATATAGTGGAGAAGCTTTTTATAATGACAAAATGCAAGAGGTAGTAGATATTTTAAAACAAAAAGGAGTTTTAAAAGAAAGCAATGGTGCCATGGTAGTTGATGTAGAAAACGAACAAGTACCTTGCATGATACTAAAATCTAACGGTTCAACTACATATGCTACACGTGATTTAGCAGCAGTACTTTATAGGGCTCGTGAATATGATTTTACTAAATGTTTGTATGTTACAGGTGGAGAGCAGGCATTACATTTTAGACAAGTATTTAGTACAGCAAAATATATCGTAGGGGAAGAAAAAGCTAGCGGACTTTATCACATACCTTTTGGTATGGTTTTAGGTCCAGACGGTAAAAAGTTTTCTACTAGAAAAGGTGCAAAAGCTACTATTGAGGGAGTTTTAGATGAAGCAGTAGATAGAGCAAAAGAAGTCCTTATAGAAAAAGGTAAAGCACTTGATGTGGACAAGACTGCCGAGATTATTGGAAAAGGTGCAATAATCTTTAATGATTTGAAAAACAATAGAATTAAAGACGAAGTTTTTGATTTAGATGACATGTTAAAGTTTGAGGGAGAAACTGGACCATATGTAATGTATACTTATGTAAGAACAAAGAGTATATTAGAAAAAGCAGGTGGTATGCCAGAACTTAATATGATAGATTTTGAAAATATTAAAGAGGAAAGTGAAATTGAACTTGTAAAAGAACTTGCAAGAGCAAAGAAAGTATTGTTAGAGGCTGCAGATGAGTTTGAGCCAAGTGTAATTACAAGATATACATTAAGTTTAGCTGGGGCTTTCTCCAAGTTCTATAATGATTGCCAGGTAATGGTAGAAGATGAAAAGTTAAAAAATGCAAGATTAGCATTAGTTTATGCTACAAGCATAGTTATAAAAGAAACATTGGGGCTTCTTGGAATTGATTGCCCTGAGAAAATGTAGGAGGAGTTATGAAAAATACGAATTACCTTTTCCCAGATACGGAAAAAGTTGGAGGCGTAATATTTCATTATAGCAAGAGATTAAATGGAAGTTTTGTGAAAGTAGCAAAACAAGATATTAACATGGTAATTGAAAAATTAAGAAAGTATAAAAATATTAGTCTTAAAAGTACAATGGAAGCCATGCCGCTTCACGTATATATATATCCAGATATAAAATCATTTAGAAGTGCTATGGGCTATGAAATGCAAAAAGTGGAAACACGTCAAATGCATTTTATGATGTCAAACAATATTGAGACTAGGTATATATTAACTGATGAGGCTGGAAATGTTCACATGGTACTTCCAAACGGAAGAAGCAACAGCGTGTATACTACTTTTTCGTCTGAACTTGTTTCAATAATAGTTGGAGAATATATCGAGCTAAACGAAAAACAAAGGTATGAATTAAAAAATACCGTAAAGAGATATATTAAAGTTGAAAGAGAAAAAGAAGAAAAAGAAAAACAAAAGGAGAAAGAAGAGGCAGAGGAAAAAGAACTTCAAAAAGAACAAGAAGAAGCTGAAGAAAAAGAAAGACAGGAACAAGAGGAAAGGGAGCGTCTTGAGGAAGAGAGACTCCAAAAAGAATTAGAAGAGGCTGAAGAACAAAAAAGAGAAGAACTTTTATTAGAGAATGCTAGTATTGAAGAACAAGAATTAGAAGAAATGGCAGAAACTCAAAAAGAATTAGAGAATATTAAAGGCGTACCTGCATGGCTTGTATATGGGTGGAGAGGATTCGTATGTAATAGATTGTGCAATAAGGAAAGTCTTCAAAACTTTAAAGCTTTATTAGATAAAAATAAACTTCCAAAACCTACTAAATTAAACGAAAAAATAAATTCTGAGTTAGATTTAGATGTAGCTATATCTGCAGTAGAATATGTATGTTCTACATACGGATATGGCGCGTATTTAAGGCTTTGCCGTGACCCAGAAAATATAAAAGGAATATTGTATAAAGCCACTACGTTAACGGAAAAAGAGGCTAAGGAAAAATTTAACAGTGAGGTTAAACAGTACATTTCAGCTAAGCTAGGTAACACTCAGGTTGTAGAAGCAATTGAAATAGAAGAAGACATAGCAAAAGAAATGGAAATCACACCTTCAGTTGAAAACAAGGTTAAAATATGATAAAATAACTATTAGCAAGTATTTCAGATAGTCGCGTGAGGTGACTCATGAGGAAAGTCCGGGCACCACAAGGTAGTAATGGTAGATAACGTCTACTGGGAGCGATCCTAAGGAAAGTGCAACAGAAAATAACCGCTAAGAAATTAGCAAGGGTGAAAAAGTGAGGTAAGAGCTCACTAAAATATATGGTGACATACGTTTTGTGTAAACCCCATTTGGTGCAACGCCAGTCTAAAAGGTTAAGGTTACCTTGCCATCTTTTGAAATGGCGGCTTGAAGTATATAGTGATGTATACTCTAGATTAATGACTATCACAAACAGAACCCGGCTTACGAAATGCTTGCTTTTGTTTGTATATTATTATACATGTTATATTGAATTTTAATATTATATATAGTAAAATTTGTATTGAGGTGAAAAAATTGGGTAGAAATGATTCCAAAGAAACTAAGGTTAAGAAAATAAAACTTAAGAGAATTGGAAAAGATAAAAAAAGTGATACTGAAAATAAGAGTAATAGCAAATCTAATAAACCAAAGAAAGGGAAAAAGATTTTTTGGCTTATATTTAAGATAATAATATTTACTGGAATTGCAGCATGTATTGTAGGTGCAGGCGTTGTTTTAGGGGTATTAAACGATATTATTAAAGATACAGAAACCTTGGACGTTGCTAAACTTAAGATTTTAAAACTTACTTCTGTTATTTATGATAAAAATGGCAATCAAATAGAGGCGTTAAGTGAAGAAAACAGGTATATGATTAGTTATGATGAGATGCCAAAGTGTCTTAGAGACGCAGTTATAAGTATAGAAGATGAAAGATTTGAAACTCACCATGGAGTGGATATTAAAAGAACTGCTAGTGCAATAATTACGTATGTATTGCATAAAGGCGATTCATCATTTGGTGGAAGTACTATAACACAACAGTTAGTAAAAAATATTACACAGGATAATGATAAGGCATGGCAGAGAAAAATAAGAGAGTGGTATAGAGCTATAACACTCGAAAATCAACTTAAAAAATCCGAAATATTGGAAGCGTATTTAAATACCATATATATGGGAGAAGGAGCATATGGTGTGGAAGCTGCAGCTAATACACTTTTTGCTAAGAGTGCTAAGGATGTAAATATTGCAGAAGCAGCATGTCTTGCTGCAATAATACAGTCACCAGAATCATACAACCCATATAATGGTGAGGAAAACAAAGCAGCTTTAATTGAAAGACAGCGTATAGTGCTAAGCAAGATGTTGGAGCTTGGAAAAATAACTCAAGAAGAATATGACGAGGCTATGAGTTATGAACTTGTATTTAAAAAGGGTGAACTTGCTGCAAATGGTGCAACTACAACATATTATGTGGATGCAGTAATTGAAGCAGTAATTGAAGATTTAATGGAAGCAAAGAATATAACAAAAGGTGTTGCAACTAAAATGTTGTATTCAGATGGACTTAAGATATATTCTACAATTGATCCAGATATTCAAAAAGCCATAGATGAAGCTTATACTAATGATAGTTGGTTCCCATCAAGAAACGGTAAAAAAATGCAATCAGCTATGGTGGTTATAGACAATTCTACAGGTAATGTTGTAGGACTTATGGGAGGAACAGATTACAGAGAAAAGTCAAATACATCAGCATTTAATAGAGCTACTCAAATGACTAGACAATCTGGTTCTTCTATAAAACCATTAACAGTATATGGGCCAGCATTTGAAAGAGGTTTGTCTTATCCGGGTATGGGAGTAGATGATTCATATATAAACATTAACGGTTGGACACCAGGAAACTTTGATGGAGCATTTAGAGGATATGTTTCTACAAGGTATGCAATAGCTATATCTTTAAATACTACTGCGGTTAGAACACTTCAAAAAGTTGGAATAGATTATGCATATACATTTGGAAAAAACTTAGGCTTATCTACATTAGGCGAAAATGATAAGAATTTAGCTTCTTTAGCACTTGGAGGTCAGTCTCAAGGTGTAAGAGTTGTAGATATGGCGGGAGCATATACAGCAATTGCAAATGGAGGAGTATACACTAAGCCAAAATTCTATACAAAGGTTTTAGATAGCTCAGATAGTGTACTTCTTAAACCAGATAGTGAATTTAAACGTGTTATGAAAGAAACTACAGCTTATCTTTTAATAGATTGTATGCGTTCAGTTGTAACTAGCGGTTCAGCTGCTGGTTATATTGGGGTTAAAAACTCAATAGCTGTTGTAGGTAAAACTGGTACATCAGATGATTCTATAGATAAATGGTTTTGCGGTATGACACCATATTATACTGGCGTTGTTTGGATAGGATATGATGATAACAAGGCTAGTGTATGGAATACGGCACAGTTATATGTATGGAATTCTGTTATGAAAAAAGTTCATGCAAATCTTGCAGGTAAGAGCTTTACAAAACCTAGTGGTATAGTTTATGCTGAAGTTTGTACAGTTTCTGGACTTGTAGCAACAGAAGCTTGTAGAAAAGATACACGTTCTGGAATAGTAAAAACTGAAATATTTGCATCTGGAACTGTTCCAACTGATCAATGTAATATACACGTTACAGCAAATGTATGTAGTAAGAGTGGAAAACTAGCAACAGAGTATTGTCACTTGTATGAAGGTGTTGAGATTGAAGAAAGATCATTTATAACAAGAGAGACAATTCCTGCTAGAAAAACTGCAGACTGGTCATATATGTTGACAGATAAGACTGAAAAATGTACTGAACATACAAAAGAACCAGAAATAGTTCCTGAACCAGAGCCAAATCCTAATCCGGAACCAGGCCCAAATCCAAATCCTAATCCAGAGCCTGGAGTTTATACAGAATAATTATTTGAATAGTTTTTTGAAAAATTCTATTATTCCAAATTTATAAGTTATATTTTCAGATGATATTAAATCACTTGTGTTTAAGTGATTTGTATCGTCTGATTTTTTATCTAAATCACTTTCATCGGTTACAATCGCATCATATGCATTAGGATATATTAAAGACCACCAATTTTGCCCCGTGCCTGAACCTATGACAATTTTTAGAGAGTCGTAGGTGCCACTATCCATATGAATTGTGTCTTTTACTTTTTCATCATAATACATATTTCCAATGTTTGCATAAATTGGATAAGCTAAAGACGAGTTTTCAGTTTCCATGTAACATATATCTAATATTTCTTGAATGCTATTTTCAATGATTGTTTTACTAGTTTCTTTATCTGTTGAAGTAGGTATAATAGATGCTATATATTTATCTACTTTGTCTGCAATCTTATATTTTAATAACTGATCTTCAATGCTATCACTATTTGCAACTACATGGATTCTAAAGAAATTTTGATTATTTTTATATGATACATATGTGTTGTATGCAATGTATACATTAAGAAGAATAAAAGAAAACAAAAAAAGAATTTTAGGATAGGAAATATTTCTTTTGGATATGCTAAATTTAAATAAATTATTAAACATTTTTACCACCAAAAGTATTATGGCTAAAATTACCAAAATTATACAAAAGTGTATAATTTTTTGCGTTGACGGAAGGTTGGATTGGTGTTACTATATGAGTATGTACAAAGGAGGAAAAATTATGAGCAAAACAAGGTTATGTTGTTTTACAGTTAACACTACACATGCGTGTATAATTGCAAATAATTTTATAGAAAAAAATCTATCTAATATGAAAATAATTTATATAAATGAAAAGGAGGAAAACAAAAAGCTTGGAAAAATAATATCTAAATTCTATAAAAATATAGAAGATAAAATGTATTATAGTGAATGGCTAAATGAAAACATATTGAACGATTACTCAGAAGAAAATTTTGTTTTTGTAGTTCATGGTAAAGAGAGATTTGTTGAAAATGCAAATAGTTTTTTAAACATAAACGATTTTAATGGATATATAATAAACTGTTATGATGTTTATGACATAACAAGTAATATATCTAGTATAATATCTAAACATGATCATTATATAAATACAACTGGTATAGTTGGTGAAAATGAGATAACTAAGTTATAACAAATAAAAGTGTGACATTTTGTCACACTTTTACTCATTGTCTTCATTTGGAACTGTGTTATCACTTTCGATTTCCCAACCGTCTATCTTAGAACGTCTTATTGCACCAAGTAGATGTTTTTTTACATTTGGAATATCCTTTTTCAGGTCTCGTACTAAATCTTTCATGTATTCGCGTTTTGTAAAGCCATCGGCTGGACAACATTTTCCCATAACGGGAAAATTAAGTTCACGAGCTGTAGCACGTATATCTTTTTCATCGACATATATCATTGGGCGAATTGTCTTTACATTACTTCTGCTAAGGTATGTAACGGGTGCAAAACAATGTATCTTGCCATTTAGCAATACACTCATTAGAAATGTTTCTATAACATCATCTGCGTGATGCCCTAAAGCAATCTTGTTACATCCGTGTTCTATGGCAAGGCTATTTAACATACCCCTACGCATATTAGCACATAAAGAACAAGGGCTAGTCTCTTTACGTATATCAAAAACAACTTTAGATATGTTAGATTTATATACAACATACTCAACACCAAGTTTATTGCACATTTTTTTTAATTCATCTGTATGGAAAGTTTCACTTCCTGGATCTATTGTTATAGCCATAATATCAAAGTGCTTAGGATAGAACTTTCTTAAATAATATAATGCATGAAGTAAGGTTATACTATCTTTTCCGCCGCTTAAACCAACGGCTATTTTATCTCCATCTTCAATCATGTTATAATCACTTATTGCTTTTTTGCAAGCGCCAATTATTTTTTGTAGCATAAAAATCACTCCGCTAAATATTATACAACATATTAAATAAAAGGTCAATTATGTGAATATAGTGTCGAAAAAAGGCGACTGATTTGACATAATACGTGCGAAGTGATATAATATATGATGAGTTTACAACAATATAACCAAATGTCATAATTGAAAGGAAGAATAACAATGCTTGAAAAAAGAAAGTATGAAAAGCCCATAAGAGCATGGGTTCCGGAAGTAGGTTACAACTACATACGTGGCTATGGAGAGTTTTTAACAGAAGAATTCTTCAGGTCTGCAAGTGAATTTAATGATCAAGGATTTGCTGAGGTAGTAACATTTTCTGGAGAGAGAAAACAGATTAACAAAGAAGGAAAATTGTTTGAACTCAAATGTTAATCTAAACAGGGGTGAAATTTCGCCCCTGTTTTCATATATTTTTTACAAAGTATTGCAAACATTAAAGTTTTGGTAACGAATGAAATCAATGGAAGATAATGTGATGGGGCAAAAAAACCTTCTAAAGAGATGAATTTGGTGAAGAAAACTATACGTATTTAGGCGAAGGAGTTGTTCAAATATATGTAAAATACTAAAAAAGAAAAAGGTGCTGTATTGTATAAAGGCACACTTGCAAACTTAACTAGTTCAAATGCAAGTGAAACAATTACTTTAAATGCTGGGGAAAAAAGAAACTTTACAATTGAATTTGAATTTATAGGGATTGGATAAGTTATAACAAACATGGTTACATATTTGTATACCATGTTTTTAATTTCTAATTATAAAACTTAGTTTTTTGCTATTTATTTTATGCCTTTTCTGTGGTAAAATACTTGAAGTTACGGAGGAAATAAATTGAAGGATTTAAGTAATATTAGAAATTTTAGTATTATAGCACACATAGATCATGGCAAGTCTACATTAGCAGATAGACTGCTTCTTCTAACTAATACAATGAAAGAACGAGATGCTAAAGAACAAGTGCTAGATAATATGGAAATAGAGCGTGAACGTGGTATAACAATAAAGTCTCAAGCAGTAAGAATGAAATATACTGCAAAAGATGGAAATGAGTATATATTAAACTTAATAGATACTCCAGGCCATGTGGATTTTAATTATGAGGTTTCAAGGTCTCTTGCTGCTTGTGAGGGAGCAATTCTTGTTGTTGATGCATGTCAAGGCGTAGAAGCACAAACCCTAGCTAATGTATATTTAGCCCTTGAAAATAATTTGGAAATATTACCTGTTATAAACAAGGTGGATTTACCTGCAGCAAGACCAGATGAAGTAAAAGGAGAAATAGAAAATATAATAGGATTAGATGCGTCAAATGCTCCATGTATCTCTGCTAAAACTGGGCTTAATGTAGAAGAGGTGCTAGAGCAAATTGTAAACTATATACCTGCTCCAAAAGGAGATATAACTTCACCACTTAAAGCGTTAATATTTGACTCTAAATATGATAACTACAAAGGTGTAGTTGTGCATATTAGAGTTATGGATGGTATTGTAAAAAAAGGCGACACAATAGTTACGATGTCTAACGGCACTACATATGAAGTAGTTGAAACAGGATACTTCAAAGTTGGAGACTTTGAAGAGTGCGATAATTTGTCTGCAGGAGAAGTTGGATATATAACAGCAAGCATAAAAGATATTGGAGATATTAGAGTAGGTGATACACTAACGCTTAAAAATAACATGGCGTCAGTCGCCCTACCTGGATATAAAGAAGTTAAATCTATGGTGTATGCTGGAATATTCCCAGCTGATGGGAGCGATTATGAGGAGCTTAAAGAAGCACTTTTAAAATTAAAGCTAAATGATGCATCGCTAAATTATGAGCTTGAATCATCGGCTGCTTTAGGTCATGGATTTAGGTGTGGCTTTTTAGGTTTACTTCATATGGAAATTATTGAAGAAAGAATTGAACGCGAGTTTGGAATAAATATAATTACTACAGCACCATCTGTAATATACAAGGTATATAAAACAAACGGAGAAGTGTTGGAAGTATATAATCCAGCAGACTTACCAACTGCTCAAGAGATAGAAAAAATAGAAGAACCTATTGCCAGAGCAGAAATTATAGTGCCTAAAGAGTATGTAGGAAACATTATGGAACTTGCTACAGAAAGAAGAGCAGAGTATATAAATATGAAGTATATTGATGCTACACGTGTTGAACTTACATATATGATACCATTAAATGAAATTATTTATGATTTCTTTAATAGTTTAAAATCTAGATCTAAAGGTTATGCTTCTTTTGATTATGAAATTGACCATTTTGCACCGTCAAATTTATCTAAATTAGATATATTGTTAAATGGTGATGCTGTTGATGCTTTGTCTTTCATAGTGCATAGGTCTAAAGCAGAAACTAGGGGAAGAAAAATAGTAGAAAAGCTTAAAGAAGTAATTCCACGTCAGCTATTTGAAATACCAATTCAGGCTGCAATTGGTGGTAAAGTTATAGCTCGTGAAACTGTAAAAGCGATGAGGAAAGACGTGCTTGCTAAGTGTTATGGTGGAGATATTTCAAGAAAGAAAAAGTTACTAGAAAAACAAAAAGAAGGAAAGAAAAAAATGAGACAGATAGGAAGTGTAGAACTTCCATCAGAAGCATTTATGTCTGTTTTAAAACTTGATGATTGATTGACAAAGTCATATTTTTAGTATATTATGTACTAAGTTTTGAGGAGGTTATATTATGACAGTATTAGTTACAGGAGGACTTGGATATATTGGAAGTCATACTTGTGTAGAAATTTTAAAAAATGGAGATAGACTAATAGTTGTAGACAATCTTTTAAATAGCAAAGAAGAAACTAAAACAAAAATAGAAAAAATTGCTGGTAGAGGATTTAAATTTTATCATGTAGATTTATTAGATAAAGAGGCTCTAGATAAAGTATTTAAAGAAAATACAATAGATGCCGTAATACATTTTGCTGGGCTTAAAGCAGTTGGCGAATCTGTGAAAAAGCCACTATTATATTATACAAATAACATTGTTGGTACTTTAAACTTATTAGAAGTAATGGAAAAATATGGCGTAAAAAAGTTAGTATTTAGTTCGTCAGCTACAGTATATGGTAATCCAGATAAAGTGCCTATTACTGAAGATATGCCACTTTCTACTACAAATCCATATGGTAGTACAAAACTTATGATAGAAAATATATTAAAAGATATGTGTGTTGCAGATACTGACTTAAAAGTTGTTATATTAAGGTATTTTAATCCTATTGGTGCACATGAAAGTGGTATAATTGGCGAAGATCCAAATGGAATACCTAATAATCTTATGCCATACATCTGCAAAGTTGCAAGTGGCAAACTTGCTGAGCTTAGCGTTTTTGGTTGTGATTATGATACTCATGATGGAACTGGCGTAAGAGATTATATACATGTTGTAGATTTAGCTAAAGGTCATATGAAAGCTTTAGAAAAATTAGATAAAAACAACTGTGGAGCATTTGTATATAACTTAGGTACAGGTATAGGTTATAGCGTTCTAGATATAGTAAAAGCATTTGAAAATACAAATGGTATAGAGATTAAATATAAAATTGTAGAAAGAAGACCTGGGGATATTGCAAAGTGTTTTGCAGATCCTACTAAAGCTGCACGTGAGCTTGACTGGAAAGCAGAAAAAACATTGGAAGATATGGTAAAAGATGCTTGGAATTATGAAAAAAATAATTCTTAGATATATTAAATTTGTGTGAGGTAATTTTAGGCTATAGTGTAGATGCTATAGCCTAAAGTTTACCTTGTACTTATGTTTGTTGAAAATATTAAAGTAATGTAATATAATATGAAGTAAAAAGAGAGGAAGAGAATTTTGCAGTTAAGTGGGAAAGTTTCTAATATAATTTATCACAATGAAAAGAATGGTTACACAGTATTTTTGTTAAAATCTGAAGGAGATTATATAACTGTAGTTGGTGATGGTACTGGAGTTGAGGCAGGAGATACTATAAATATAGAAGGAGAGTTTACTTATCACAAAACATATGGTGAGCAATTTTCATTTTCTAAACTTGAAAAAGAATTACCAGCAGATAGTGAGTCACTTGTAACATACATTGCAAATAGTGAAGTAAAAGGCGTTGGTGAAAAGACAGCACAGAGGATAATTAAAAAGTTCGGTGATGATGCCTTGGAAGTTATTAGATACAAACCAGATTTATTAGTAAGCATTAAAGGCATGAATGAAGAGAGAGCAGAACAGCTTAGCGAGTATATAAATAATGAATGGGAAAGATGGAATCTTACAAGCTTTCTTTCTAAAAATAATATCGGGCTTAAGATGGCAATGAAAATTTATGATGCTTTAGGAATAAATGCTATCAATATAATTAAAGAAAATCCGTATTCTCTTATGGAGTTTGTTTCTTCACTGGATTTTAAGACAGTGGATAAGTTAGCATATAATTTGAATGTAGATAGAACATCTGATGATAGAATTAAAGGTGGAATAATATACCTGTTAAGTTATTTTATTAAAGAAGGAAATACATGCGTAAAAAAAGATTTGTTAAATGAATATGCTTCTCGTATGTTGGAAGTAAGTAGTGATTGTATAGAAAAAGCTTATAAAAGTCTTATACTAAAAGACAAGATTGTAATTGAGACAGCACAAAGTATAGAGTATGTATATAGAAAAAGTATGTATCAGGCTGAAAAAAATATAGCAGAGCACTTGAAAATATTAACTGAAAATTCATCTAATAAATTTAAGCTTGAAAAAGATCTTGAAGAAGTAGCTAGAGATTTAAATATAGTGTTATCTCCTACACAGGAAGAAGCTATAAAAATGTGTATAAACAATAATCTTTCTGTAATTACTGGCGGACCTGGAACAGGTAAAACTACTATAATTAAATGTATTATAGATATTTTAAAGAGAAAAAATATGTCATACGTTTTAGCTGCACCAACTGGAAGAGCTGCAAAGCGTATTACAGAAACGACTGGTGAAAATGCCAAAACTATACATAGATTACTTGAAATTACAAAGGTAGAAGAAGGAGATTTTGATTCACAGGTAGATTTCCCAATAGATGTTATAGACGCAGATGTTGTAATAGTAGATGAAGCCTCAATGATAGATGTTTTACTTATGAATAATTTAGTTAAAGGGCTTAAAAGTAATTCTAAACTAATAATTGTAGGAGATGCTGACCAATTACCGTCAGTTGGACCTGGAAAAGTTTTAAAAGACATAATTGAGTCTGGAATAGCTCATACTATCTTTTTGACAGAAATTTATAGACAGAGTGCCAAATCAGATATTATTATGTCGGCTCACGCTATTAAAGCAGGAGAACATATCACATTTAAAAAAGACAATACTGATATGTATTTTATAGAATCAGATTCTGTAGATGATGTTGTAAAAGAAATACAAAGTTTGGTAGATTATAGACTTAAAGCTAAGTATGATGAAGGCTTTTTGGGAGATATTCAAATTCTTACTCCAATTAAAAAATCCGCTATAGGTACATATGAATTAAATAAAGTTTTGCAAAAAATTAAGTTAAATCCTACAGATAATATGATTCATAGAAAAAGTGGAGATAGGGTTTTCTATGAAGAAGACAAAGTAATGCAAGTGGTAAATAATTATGATAAAAATTACGATTTAGATGGAGTACAGGGAACAGGAATATATAATGGAGACATGGGAAGAATAATTAAGATAAACACAGCTGAGCAATATTTGACAGTCGAATTTGATGATAGAAGACGTGCTAAATATGATTTTGATGAGCTTGACGAATTAGAGCATGCATATGCTATTACTGTTCACAAATCTCAAGGAAGTGAATTTAATACTGTAATAATTCCATTATATATATGTTATGAAAAACTGTTTAATAGAAACCTTTTATACACAGCAATGACTAGAGCAAAGAATTTGCTTATATTTGTAGGCAGGCAAGCTGTTATAAATTATATGATAGATAATACTAATGAAAAATCTCGTGAATCAGGTTTGAAAAGAAAGTTAATGTAATTAAAATGAGGCGGTAAATATAAAAAGCTCTTACTGATTGATGTAAGAGCTTTTACATATTTAACTTTATGTGTCTTCCATGTGTTTCAATAAAACCCTCTTCTTTGAGATTTTTCAGTTCGCGAGTCATTGCACACCTATCTATTGCGAGGAAGTCTGCAAGTTCGGTATAACTAAACGGTATAGTAAGCTGTCTGCCTTTTGCAAAAGTTTCAAAATATGCAAGTAATTTTGTACGTATAGTTTTTTTAGCAAGTAGTTCTATACGTATATTTTTTTTGTTTATTTCTTCTGTTGTAATATCCAATATATTTAGCACAAATTGTACATAGCTTTCATTACTAGAATATGGTTTAGTTAATATTCTATCATAGTCAAAAAGAAGAATAGAACAATCTTCTTTTGCTATAAGAGAAAAATCTTCATTATTTAGAGAAGACATTATTGAGCCAAATAACATATGAGGCTCTAAATCTTGTACGATAATTTTATTGCCTTCATAATCCTCTTTTATAATTTGGGCAGTGCCTGTTAAAACAATGCCTAAAATATTTTGGTAAATAAACTTTTCTAACTTAGAGCTTTTTTTAAGATTTACTGTGTTCGCAATTAAGCTTTTTATTAGTTTTTCCTGCTCTTTCGGGGTTATTTTATAAAAAATATCTTTCATTTTCTCCACCTAAACTTGCCATAATTCTGTTACAGAAATATAATATCATTTTTAGATAATTGTTGCAAGTGCAACAATAAACTTTTTGTTTATATGGTATATTTATCTTGACCAAAGGGGAGGAATATATATGAAAGTTATAAAAAGAGATGGACATATGGTAGATTACTGTCCTGAAAAGATTGAAATTGCTATTGAAAAGGCTAATGCCGAGGTGGCAGAAGAGGACAGAGTATCTGAAATTCAAATCAAAAACATTATTAAATATATCGAAGGACTAAAGAAAAAAAGAATATTAGTTGAAGATATCCAAGATATAATTGAGATGCGTTTAATGAGTCTTGGAAAATATACTTTAGCTAAAGAATATATAACTTACAGATATACAAGAGAACTTGTTAGAAGAAGTAACACAACGGATCTTTCTATAAAAGAGCTTATAGACGGTGAAAATGAGTATTGGAACACAGAAAATTCAAATAAGAATGCTAAAGTTGTAACTACTCAAAGAGATTATCTTGCGGGAATAACTAGTACAGATATAACAAGAAGATTTTTGCTTCCTGAAAACGTTGTAAAAGCACATGATGAAGGAATAATTCATTTTCATGATGCAGATTACTTTGCACAAAACGCACTTCACAACTGTGACCTTATAAATCTTGAAGATATGTTACAAAACGGAACTAACATAAATGGGGTAATGATAGAAAAACCTCATAGATTTTTGACTGCTATGACTATAGCAACACAGCTTATTACTGCTGTTTCATCAAGTCAATATGGTGGAGCTACAATAACTCTTACTCATTTAGTTCCTTTTGTTAGATCAAGCTATAATTATTATTTAAAAAAATATGAACAAAGAAATTTGTCACCTGAACAATGTGAAAAGTTTGCAAAGGAAGATTTAAAGAAAGAAATTACTGATGGAGTTCAAACATTCCAATACCAAATAAATTCAATGACTACAACAAATGGTCAAGCACCATTTTTAAGTGTTTGTATGTATCTTGGTGAAACTGAAGAATACAAGGAAGAACTTGCAATGGTAATAGAAGAAGTATTACGTCAACGTATTCAAGGAATGAAAAATGAAAAAGGTGTATATATTACTCCAGCATTTCCAAAATTGTTATATGTTTTGGAAGAAGATAACATTCATGAAGATAGTAAGTACTATTATTTAACACGTCTAGCTGCAGAATGTACTGCAAAAAGAATGGTACCAGATTATATATCTGAAAAGATAATGAAACAATTAAAGATAGATAAAAACGGAGATGGTCAATGTTATCCATGTATGGGATGTCGTTCTTTCTTAACGCCATATGTAGATAATCATGGTAATCCAAAATACTATGGAAGATTTAATCAAGGAGTTGTAACAATAAATCTTGTTGATGTTGCATTATCTGCAGATAAAGACTTCAATTTATTCTGGAAGATATTTGAAGAAAGATTGGAATTGTGCCATACTGCACTTCAAATTAGACATAAAAGACTTAGCAAAGCTACATCTGATGTTGCACCTATTTTGTGGCAACATGGAGCTTTAGCAAGACTTAAAAAAGGAGAAAGCATACATGAACTTCTTCATCATGGATATTCTACAATATCTTTAGGATATGCAGGACTTTATGAGTGTGTTAAATTTATGACAGGCCATTCTCATACAGATAATGGAAAAGGAAAAGAATTTGCACTAGAAGTTATGCAAAAGATGAATGATAAATGTAAAGAGTGGAAAGAAAAAGAAGATATAGATTATAGTGTATATGGAACTCCAATAGAGTCAACTACATACAAATTTGCAAAATGCTTAAGAGAACGTTTTGGAAAGATTAAGGGAATTACAGATAGAGATTATATAACTAATTCATATCACGTACCTGTATTTGAAGAAATTGATGCATTTACTAAACTTAAATTCGAAAGTGAATTTCAAAGATTAAGCCCTGGAGGAGCAATAAGCTATATAGAGACTCCAAACTTGACTAATAATTTGGATGCAGTATTAGAAGTAATTAGGTTCATATATGATAATATAATGTATGCAGAACTTAATACTAAGTCTGATTATTGCCAACAATGTGGTTATACAGGAGAGATATTAATAGATGATAATCTTGAATGGTATTGTCCTGAATGTGGTAATCGTGACCATGATAAGTTAAATGTTGCAAGAAGAACATGCGGATACATAGGAACAAACTTCTGGAACAAAGGAAGAACTCAAGAGATAAAAGAAAGAGTAATGCATATAGACAACAAAGAAGAAGAGTGTTAGTATGAGATATAATAAAATTCGTAAAATGGATATAGCAGATGGACCAGGAGTAAGGGTATCAATATTTTTCCAAGGATGTGAATTCAAGTGTAAAAATTGTTTTAACCCAGAGACACATGATTTTAATGGTGGTAAGGAATTTACAGATGAAACAATAAAACATATATTGGAGCTTTGTGATAAAGAATATATAGCAGGTCTATCAATACTTGGTGGTGAACCAATGCATCCTAGAAATATTGATGGGACAAAAAAACTTGCGAAGGCATTTAAAGAAAAGTTTCCCCAAAAAACAATTTGGGTGTGGACTGGTTTTCTGTTTGATAAAGATTTAAAAGATAAAGAGGTTATGAAATATATAGATGTTTTGGTAGATGGAAGATATGTAGATGAGCTTCACAATCCTACATTAAAATGGAAAGGTTCTAGCAATCAAAGAGTAATTGATGTTAAAAAGTCTTTTTTGAGTGGCAATGTATGTATACTGGAATAAAGTCGCAAATATATAATAGCTAAAAAGCCCCCTTAAAAGGGGCTTTTTAGCATGAAGTCGATTGAACAAATTGAATAAAGTTGTTTAATTTTGTGGGTGTTGGGAAAATTAGTGAAAAGCTGACAGTAAGCTCTGACTTTACTGGATTTGGAAGAGCGTGATTATTTAAAACTTTTCCATCAAAATGAGATGCAATGTCGATAAAGTCAATAGCACTTTCTAATAGTTTTTGGCTGATTTCGTTATCATGTGTTTCACCGATTACCCGTATAATAGAAAGAAAACCGATGCGTTCAAATGTCCATTTTACTTCAACAGGTTGCATATTGATACCTCCTTGTGTAAGTGAGTCACATAAAAAATTATTTATCTAGTTTATAAATTGAATACAGATATTTTAACATAGAATATAAGATTAGTCAATATAAAAGTTTACATAAATGATGTAGGCTCGAAATGTAAAACTAATAGCTCTTGCTAATCTTTGAGCAGTGTTATATAATATCATTTAAGTGAGGGGTTATGTATGAAAGAGTTAATAGATAGTATTGAAGAATACATAAGAAGGCCATATACAGATTATGCTGTTATGATAAATGGAGAATGGGGAAGTGGAAAAACTCATTTCTGGAATAATAAATTGCGTCAAAGAATAGAGGCTATACGAAATAAAGATGGACAACTATATAAAACTATATATATTTCACTTTATGGTATAAACAGTCTCGAGGAGATAAGCAAAAAGATATTTTTAGAAACAAATCCTCTCATGTCAAAGGCACTTAAGAAGTTTACAGATAGTTCAGCAGGTAATTATTTGCCTGAATACGTGAAAACAGGAGTAGATATTGCAAACTTGTATGGTGTAATTCAGCCTACAAGTACTCAACAAGACTTTTCTAAGCTGTTCTCAACATCAGATAAAGTATTATGCTTTGACGACTTGGAAAGAGCTAATATAGACATAGTAGATATATTGGGGTATATAAATAATTTTGTTGAACATGATGGTATAAAAACAATACTAATATGTAATGAAAAAGAGCTAGCTATTAAGTTTAAGAATAACAATATAGAGATGAAAACTTTAGTGGCAACAATGTTACTTTCACAACAAGGCGAATTACAAAAGTATACTGAGGAGTCAGATAAACCATTAGCTTCAATCTTAGATGAAAAAATAAGAAGTATATTCGATAGAACAAATGCTTATGAAAGAATAAAAGAAAAGCTTATAGGTGAGTGCTTTGAATATACGCCTGAATATTCGTATATATTAAATGGAATGTTAGTGCGTTACGAATATAATCAAGAGTTGTCTAAATTTTTGAAAAAGGAAATAGCTACAATAATTAACGTTTTTAATAAAACTAATACAAAAAATTTAAGGGTATTAAAGCATGCTTTAAATGATTTTGAAAAAATATATAACATGACTACTTACCAGTATCCTAACGCAAGTAAAGAGTTGATGAAAACACTGCTTATGTTTACTATAGCTATAGCTTTCGAAATTAAGGTCGGTGGAAATGTAAAGCAAAGCTTTAGTAATATAAGTAGCAATGAAGAATATAAAACAATACTATATACATCTAATTTAGTAAATGATGAAACAAGTTATTATATAAAAGAATTTGATACGAGATATTTTTTAAATTATAAATCAGATTATAGATTTTTCAAGTTTGTAGAAATATATGTAAGAACTAGGATTTTTAACGAAAAAGTTTTCCATGATAACATGGAAGAAGCGTTAACGCAAAAACAGATACAGAAAGAAGGAGAATACGTAAAATTACTTAACGGTACCTACTGGAAGTTGTCAGATTTAGATTTTAGTATATTGGTAGATCAAGTACTATTTGATGTAAAAGAGGGAAAAGTTCATACAAGAGACTTTTTAAAGTTATTTTCAGTATACAAGCATTTATGCGAGATAGGTGTTGTTAGATATTATGTAGAGGAAATTAAAGACAGATTTTTACTAGGATATAAGGTATCATTAACTAATGATTTAAATATGAATGTGGAAACACCTGATATGGATGTTACAGATATTAAGGATGATAAATTGCGTGAATTTGCAGAAGAATGTAATAGCTTAAAATCTAAAATATATGATCAGGTACTAAGAGATAAAGTTGCTGACTTGTTTAAGGCATTAGTTGACAATGTTGATGAGTTTTATAGATTGGTGATAAATGAATTTTCAAATGTTCCTATTTTTGATAAATATGAAATGTCTATTTTATATGATAAATTAAAAGTGCTTTCTAACTATGATATGTATAATTTTATAAGTATAGTGTCTACAAGATATAACGGAAAAGATGAATTGTTAAACCAAGATAGAAAAAATTTAAATATATTAGCAGACATGATTGACTCAAATGTAAAAGACTTAGAACCAACAATTAAAACTGCATTACAAAAAAGTTTAGCCGAAGCTATTAGAAACTTAAAATAAAAACATATTTAGGAATATTTTGTATATTCCTAATTTTTTTACTTATAATATTTATGAGATGCGGAGGAGAAAATGAAAGCTACAGGAATTGTTAGAAAAATTGATGAGTTAGGAAGAATTGTAATACCGAAAGAAATGCGCAAAACTATGAGAATTAAAGAGGGAGAAGCTTTGGAGATTTACATAGGGAATAGTCGGTGAAGTAATATTAAAAAAATATGATCCTATGTCGGAGAAAAAAGAACATATCGAAAATTATATTGAATCTTTGTCAGAAGAAACAGGGTTAACAGTTCTTGTGACAGATAATAGAAATATAGTTGTAGCATGTGGTAAAAATAGTAGGCAGTATAGTGGTAAAGAGGTAAGTAAGGAATTAGAAAGAGTAATTGATAGAAGGAATTTAGTTGTATCAAAGGACGTTGGATTTATTAAGTTAGTAGAAGAAGATAAAGACTCAGAATTTGTTTCACAAGCTATTGCTCCAATAATATCTGATTCGGATTTAATAGGAAGTATTGTATTGGTTTCTAAAGATATCAATAAACAAATAACTCAAAGCGATTTAAAATTATTACAAATAAGTAAAAACTATCTGTCTAAGTTGTTTGAGTAATGTGATATTATATAATAAATGTAAAAAAAGAATTAAGGTTTTCCTTAATTCTTTTCGTATTTTATACTTTGTATTGCATATTTTTCTAGTTTTTCATAAACTTTTGAGTTAATTGTATTTGGTTCAAATCCAGTATTTTCTATATATTTTCCAGCTGGTACTCCTGTTAGTATTTCAATTCCTTCGTCTATTGTTGTTACAGGATATATATGGAATATACCATCTTTTACAGCTTTTACAATTTCATCATTTAATACAAGATTGTTTATGTTTTGATGGGGAATGATAACACCTTGGCTACCAGTTAATCCTTGCATTTTACATACTTCAAAAAATCCTTCTATTTTATCTGAAACACCACCTATTGGTTGGATTTCGCCTTTTTGATTAACTGAACCGGTAACTGCTATTCCTTGATGTATCGGAACTCCAGAAAGAGAAGAAAGTATTGCGTATAACTCAGTTGATGATGCACTATCTCCATCTACACCGTTGTATAATTGTTCAAAACATATACTTGCATTAAAACATAGAGGCAAATTTTGAGCAAATTTTTCTCCGATATATGCAGAGAGAATAAGTACACCTTTTGAGTGTGAGCTACCACTTAATGATATTTCTCGCTCAATATTAACAATACCAGATTTACCTATGTAAGTATTTGCTGTAATTCTTACCGGTTTACCATAAGACATTCCACCATTGTTTATAATAGTAAGACCATTTATCTGTCCTATAGCACTACCAGATGTAGATATCATAACACTGCCTTTTTCCATCATTTCTTTTATGCATTCATCATATTTTGAGAAACGCATTTTTTTTGCACGAGCGGCATTTGTAACATCATCTTTTGATACACTTTTCTTGTTAGCTTTTTTAGCAACAAAAGATGATTCTATAATTAAGTCTGTAATATCTGATTGTAACGCTGTGTATTTCTCTTTGTCTCCGGCGAATTTCGTACTAAAAAATAATATTTCTTCAACTGCATCTTTTTTAAATGGAAGCAAAGAGTTCTTGTTTATAACATAAGCAATATATTCTACAGCATGTTCAGTTGTATTGTTATTTTTTGTTATAGTATCATCAAAATCTGCTTTCATTTTAAATAATCTTGGAAAGTCCATATCCATTTTAGATAACTGTTGGTAAATAGCCTCATTGCCAAATAATATTATTTGTGCTGTTATTTTAATTGGTTCCGGTTTTAAGCCTACCATTGCAACTTGCGATGCCATATCACGAGAGCTGTCTATAGATAATTCACCGTTTCTTAGTACTCTTTTAAAAGCTTCCCATATAGTCATGTTAGTTAATAGGTCACGCGCATTTACAAGTAAATAACCACCATTAGCCTTATGAAATACTCCTGGCTTTAACATTGTGTGGTCTGTTTTTAGCGTTCCCATTTGGTTTTCATATTCTAGCTTTCCAAATAAGTCAAAGTATGTTGGATTAGTGCAAACAACAACAGGAGCATGATTTAAAGTTTCGTTATTTACTAACAAATTTACTCTGTATTTGTCCCATGGTCTAGATTGCATTTTGACATTAGTCGGAAAGTGAACTCCTTGATTTACTTCAGGTTGTTTTAATTGTTCGATATTTGCAATTACATCAGTTTGAACACCATATAAAAAGTTTTGTATTTTTAAGTTCCCTTTATATTTAATTTTGAGGTCATTAAGATTTTTTGAAACTATATAACTAGTTAGGTTTTTTAACCATTCAGATACTTTAACGGTACATTCTTTATCTATTTGTTCAAGTTGCTTCATTATTTCTAAGGTATCTTGTTGTATTTTTGGAGATTTTTCTTTAAACTCTTTTTTTACTTCTTCTGGTAATTCACTAAATTGTTTTTCATTTAATACAGTTCCATTGTATATAGGAGAGAAGTATATACCATCATCTGCCGTACGAATTTTAAAACCTTGAGCAGATGTATATTCATCGAATTTTTTTAGAACGTCATTTTTCATGCTTTGATATTTTGCAGAAATTACTTTTTTCTCTTTTTGGTAATCTTCAGAAGAAAATGCTCTTAGAACATCGTCTTTAAAAGATGATATAAATTTGTTCATATCTTCTTTAAATTCACGTCCGCCTCCAGCAGGAAGTTCAAGTGCCACAGGCTCATTTGGCGTTTCAAAGTTATATATATAACAAATATCACTTGCTTGAATTTTTTCTTTTGCAAGAGCATTTACTATGGATAAAACATATGGAGTCTTTCCCATGCCCACTTGTCCAGAAACATATAGATTAAATCCTTTGTTTGGTATTTCCATAGCAGAACGTACGGTATTAAGAGCTCTTTCTTGGCCAATTATTCCGTCATATGTTTTAATTTCATTAGTTGTTTTAAATTCAGGAATATTCTTGAACTCTACTGTTAAATCAGTATATTTTAATTCTTTAAATTTTTTCATATGTAACCCCTTAATTTCTATACAATATATATACCTCAAATATTTTAAAATAGCAAGTGAAAAACAACAAAAATTGACTTTTTGGTGTAATAGTGGTAAAATACAAGAAGGTTATTAAAAAATATCTAATACAATTGTATAGGAGGAAAAAATGAAAGAAGTTGAACTTTTTCTAAAAATGACTCAAGCAGACAGAGAATGTGCACGGGGATTGCAAAAAAAGTTTAAAAAAATGTATGATTCAGATGGAGGACTGGTTTGTTTAAAAGATATATATTCTGTAAAACAGTTTGCTAAACTTAAACGAAGTATATCAGAGAACAAAGAATTTTTGATAAGGAGTTTATTAAACATTACTGATGAACCATTAGTAATGTACCTGAAATATAGAAATTATGAGAAAATTTTGAGTGACAACCTTTTTCTAGAGTTCTTATTAAGGGCTTCACTTACAAATAGAATAGATAAAGCTTGCAAAAACGAAAGTATGCCAGCGTGGCTTTCTGAAAGGATTGCTACTTGCGCTTTGGTTTACGGATTAAATATTACATCTAAGGAGGCATGAATTTCATGATCAATATTGAAGTTAAGGAAAATGATTACATGGTTGTGAGGCGGACACTTACTAAATTCATGAATGAAAGTTTTGTGATTTCGACACTGGGCATTCCGGTTGTAAGCGAAGAAAGAATGATACAATTTGTGAAGTTGAAAGAATGTTTGAGAAAAGAAAAAAACAAACAATTCTTGATCGAGAATTTGGTTAACAAGGAAGAAAAAGATCCGTTCACCAGAGTTTCTCAAGCAGAAGCTTCATATAATGCACTTTCAAGTGATTTCTTTGTAATGTTACTTTCAGGACAATCACTTACAAACCGGGTTGTAAAAGCGTGTGAAAACAAAAAGATATCAAATGATTTGGTAAATAGATTGAGACAGTGTATATGGGTCTTTTTCTATGTGAGCGACGAGTTTGCTTTAGAAACAAATGTAGATAATTAGATACAAATAACTACTACTGCAGTTTTGCGGTAGTAGTTATTTTTTTACATAAATTAGAGCATCTTCACAAGGAGAAGTATAATAGTTATTTCTAGTGGATAGATACTCAAAACCTAATGATTTGTATAGTGCTATAGCAACTGCATTAGATTTCCTTACTTCAAGAAAAATTTCCATATTGCTACTATTAGATTGTAAATAATTAAATAAAGATGTGGCTATTTTTTTATGTCTAAATTCCGGGTTTACAGCAATAGATATAATGTCTATATGGTCTATACATGAAGAATAAGCTAAATATCCTACAGGACAGTTATCTAGATAACATACAATATACGTAGTTAAATTATTGTTAAAGTCATTTAAAATAATATTTTTACTTAATATACTATGTTCAAGACTTTCTTCAATGGTGATTATGTCCTGAGGTTCAGTAGAGATTTTAATATTTTTATTCTCCATATTTTGTCCTTTCAGCTTCACTAGACCTTACATAAGTAGCATCTAAATTTAAATAGTTTGTGAAGTCTTGTGATAGAGTAGCTAAGCGTACTAATTCGTTCATATTTAATGAAGCTAACATACAATCATATTTATCTGAGATATAACTTTTTATATCTAGGGAGTCTGCAATTAGCAATACATTTTTAGCATCTATTTTATTAGTAGAGCAGAAGTTTTCAACATCTGTTAATATGTCATCCAAATATTTGTTTTCTGCTAGTATTGTAGATTGTAAATCATCTTCATTTTTTAAAAATATATTAGCATATGCGCGATTGTGCTTAGCATCTATTAGAGAGACTACAAGTGTGTAGTTTTTAGTATCTACACAATGGGCTAGTAGTTTTAAGCTGTCTATGCAAAATATTTTTGCTCCTGTTACTTTAGACAAAGCCTTTACAGTTGAGAGCCCAATTCTTATACCAGTAAAAGAGCCAGGACCAGTAGTGCATGCAAGAACGTCTATATCTTTTATAGTTATATTGCATTCCTTTAAAGTAGAATCTATTAGTGGAAGTAATTTTTCTGAATGTGTTATTTCATTGTCTATTGAATTTGTTTTAACCTTATCATTTATTGCAACAGCAACATTTGCTTTTTTTGTTGTTGTGTCAATTGCTAATATATTCATTTATTGTCACCCCTGTTTATTGAAATTGTTCGTTTATTTTCATTTTCTATATCTTTTTCAATTTTTATATAAATTGTATTTTCAGGTAATATATCTTTAATATTTTCGCCCCATTCTAGTATACATAGACCATTTGAAAAATAGTCAGTACCTATAGAATCGACAAAATCCATAGAGTCTTGTATTCTGTAAACATCAAAATGGTATATGTTAGAGATTTTATTTATTTCTTTTGGAAGAGTGTATTCATTTACTATTGTAAACGTAGGACTACATACCAAGTTTTGTATATTGAAAAACTCTGCAAGGCCATACATAAATTTAGTTTTACCAGCACCAAGTTCACCGGATAAAACTACTATGTCATTAGGCCTTAGAGTTGAGGCAAATTCTTTTGCAATATTTAATGTTTGATTTTCTGAGTTTGAAGTATATATCATTATTTTCACCGTAAATATTATACAACGAAAAGTGAAAGTTGCCAATAGAAATGTAAGGTTTTGTTAACTTTTTTAGATTTAGTGTTGTAAATAGTAAAATTTTGGTATAAAATTACAGAAAATAAAGGAGAAAACGAATGAAACTAATGGAAAATAATGTAAACGGGGGGGGGCAAAAAAGCCTTCTAAATAGTTGCTTTCAAGGACAATTTATGTTGGCCTATGCTTTGCATGCGTTAAATGTATGTGAAAGTCATAGGCCTTTTTGTATCTAAAACAGTTAATATTAGCAAGTTGTTTGATACCTTTATTTAAAGTAAAGAGGGGAGTATAAAAAATGAAAAAGAAAAAAGCAATATCACTTATTATACTTGTGGTAACAATAATTGTTATGGCAATACTAGCTACAACAGTTATAGTAACTTTAGCTAATACAAATATAATTGGTGAAGCAAGAAAAACAGCATTTAAGTCAGATATGCAAAGTTACAAACAAGCATATGAATTATATGTAACAGAAAAAACAATGGAAATTGGAGATAGTTTTGATAATTCAAAATTAAACGTTACATATAACGATGAATTATTTTCTACTATCTTTGGAAACGTGCCATCAAAGTATCAAGAGGGATTAAAAATTTCAGAAGGAAAGCTTGTGTATGAAACTGATGACGAAGAGGAACGAAAAATTTTAGATGATTTTGGAATGACAAGGGAAAGCAAAGTAAAATTTAGTGCTTACTTAAATGGACAAGTTAAAATAAATTGTCCGCAATCAGGCTTATCCTGCAAAGGTGAAAGTGATAGCACTTTTAATTCATATTGCAATATAGGAGAAAGTCAAACTCATTTGTCTTTAGTATCTGGTTTGAGAGCTCCGTATTACAAACCTACAATAAAAGAAGATGAAAATAAGGTAAGTAAATGGGTTAAGGCAACAGATGAGGATTATTTTCATAAAACATTTAATTTAAAATGGAATTGGGAAAATGAAGGGTCTTTTTATTTGGCGGATATTAAAGCAACAAATGTGGACAGTAGTAAACCGGTTACATCTACAGTATGGATTTATCTAAAATCTTCAAATTCTGAATACATATTTAAGCTTAGTGATGATCAAAACACACAAAAGAATACTTTGTTGCCAGAAGGTTGTGTTATTGATACAGCACGTTCAGTGGTTGGGGGCTCATCTGTTCCTGCTACATCTTTTTCTAAAGAAGCCTATGCAACCTATAATACTAGTACGTCTGAAGCTTCTCTTAAAATGGATACATTACCACTAGGTAGGATGAAGTTAGGTGATACTATATCAATTGAGATGTATGTGTATGTTGAAGCTGGTTCTGGAAATTTTGGCTGGAATTTAAATGATGGTGCTATTAAAGATTTTGAATTAACTTTTGTAGGAATACAACAGGAAGATTAGATAATTTTGACAAAAGTAAGTGTACTATATTTAGGTACGCTTATTTTTGTTTTAAGCACAATATGTGAAACTGTCATATAATGATAAAAATTCTTGAAAATGTGGAAACTATATCATATAATACATAAATAAGTTATATATTTAATTGTATTGGTTTTAATTTTACGAGGGGGAAAACATGGCGTTAAAGAGACAGTCTTTTATGAAAGGCGTTGCAGTTGTGCTATTTGCACAAATATTGATTAAAGTCTTTGGCTTTTTATACAGAGTTATACTTACTAACATAGAGGGCTTCCAAGATGTAGGAAATAGTTATTATAGTTCGGGATATAAGGTATACATATTTATACTTGCTCTTGCTACAACAGGGGTTCCTAGTGCTATTGGAAAACTTGTATCTGAGAAGGTAGCTGTTGGAGACAGGCGAGGAGCTCATAAGATATTTAAAATTTCTTTAGTTTTATTTACATTAATAGGTTTGTTATTTTCTTTATTGTTGTTTTTTGGTGCAGAGACTATAGCAACAAATATATTATCTAATCCTGGTGTAAAGTACACATTAGCGACACTAGCACCTGCAGTATTACTTGTGTCTATTGCAGCTGTATTTAGAGGATATTTTGTTGGACTTGGAAATGTTAGTGCACATAGTGTGGCACAGATAATAGAACAAATCATTAACAGTATACTATCTGTTGTATTTGTTATGATGTTAGTTGGTAAATCTCCTGAAATCATGGCAATGGGTTCTACTGCAGCAACAGCAGTATCTACATTATCTGCTTTGCTTTATCTATATTTATATTATAGGAAAAACAGGGAACAAATATGGGAAGAAGTACGATTATCTGGAAAATTTAATGAAGAGGGAATTAAAAAGATAACAAGAAATATACTTAAATATACTATACCTATTGCTATTACAAGCGTAGTATCTTCTTTGGTTGGTATGGTAGATTTAGTTACAGTAGTAGATGGATTAGTTACATATTATAAAAACTTAGGTGTTGAGGATGCATTGCTTATTGCAAATGAGAAATTTGGTATTATAGCAGGAAAGGTAGATATTCTTGTTTCAATTCCTTTTGCATTAAACATAGCTATTATAACTCCACTTATGCCTGCAATATCTGCTCATATGGCAAGAAAAGAAAAGAATTTGGCTGAGAAAAAAATAAACACAGCAATGAAATTATCTTCTATAATATCTTTTCCGTGCGTAGCAGGTCTTGTGATTTTGGCTCAGCCAATATTTGATGTTATATTTCCTAATGCAAATGCAGGTGCAATATTATTACAAATAGAAGCAATTAGTATTGTAGCTGGACTTATGGCACAAACAGCAGAAAGTGCATTGGTTGGTATAAATAAATTAAACGTTCCTACAATTGCTATTTTTTGTGGTGCGGTTACAAAGTACATTTTAAATGTTACATTGATACCTGTTTTTGGAGAAAATATAGCTCCAATATCTACAATAGCATATCACGTTGTTGATGCTTTAGTCGCTGTAATTGTACTTTATACAACCTTAAAAGCTAGAATGGATAGTAAAAATATCATATTTAAGCCACTATTTGCTTCAATAATTATGTCAGTAATAGTAATTTTAGTGCAAAAAGTTTGTGTTTACATAAACTTGGGTAATGCTATTTCACTAGTTGTAACAGTACTTGCAGGAATGCTTACATACTTCTTTGTTATATTGAAAACAAAGGTACTTGATGATAGCGAATTATCACAAATACCTTATGTAAACAAAATATGTCACTTAACTGAAAAACAAAAAAATATTTAAAAAAAGTGTTGACTTTTATAATTGCTTGAAGTATAACATAGTTGTAATCTTATTATAGGAGGTAAGAATAATGAATAAAGGAGAACTTATTGCAAAAATTGCTGAAGAAAGCAAATTAACAAAAAAAGCTGCAGAAGCTGCTTTAGATGCTTTCACATCTTCAGTAACAGGAGCTCTAAAGAAAGGTGAAAAAGTACAACTAGTTGGCTTTGGAACTTTCGAAGTTAGACACAGAGCTGCAAGAAAAGGAAGAAATCCTCAAACTAAAGCAGAAATTAAAATACCTGCTTCTAAAGCTCCAGTATTTAAAGCTGGTAAAGCTTTAAAAGAAACTGTAAACAAATAAGAATTATAGTTTAAACTCAGTAAGAAATTGCTGAGTTTTTTATTTTTAAATACTTGACTTTAATAATTGAATATTATAATATATGAATAAAGGGGAGATGTGAAATATGAAAACTAATGAAAAACAAGCCATATCTTTAATAGTTTTAGTAATAACTATTATCATTATGGCAATACTAGCAGCAACAGTAATAATAACGTTGTCTAATACAAATGTTATAAATGAGGCAAATAATTCAGTTGAAAAAGCCAATTTATCTGCATATAAAGAAAGGTACACAGTATACTTAGCAGATAGAATGATGGATGATTCTAGTTTTAGAAAAGCCACTTTAAATATAAGCTATGCAAGTAATCCAAGTGAATTTGAAAAGATATTTGGAACAAATGTAGGCGATGATTTAAAAAACAAACTATCTATTGAAAACGGAGAGCTTGTGTTTACATCATCAGATGAAAAAGAAAGGGCAAATGCAACTGCTGCTGGCATTAAAGCAGAAGCACCATACAGAGTAAAACTTACTGCAATTGAATGCGGAAATGGCCCTAAGACTGTAAGACTAGGAGATTATGAGGCATATGCTGATTCAGGCGATGCGACGTTTACTGGTTATGATGGAATAAGAGATTATACTCTTACTTTTGCGGTAAAACAAAGTACACCTATTACAATTTTATTTAATGATTTAGTTTCTCAAGACACAGGAATGGTTAAAACTATAGAGGAAGTTGAGAATTTGTTAAATACAGATAGTACGTACTATTCATCATTGAGCTCAAAAAAGGCTACAAATGAAAAAACTATTACCGCAAGTGCAAATCCTACAAGTGTATCTTTTACAGGAGTAAATATCAGTTATATATCTAGTTCATATACATCGACTGGTGTATTTGTTAAGGATACTAGTGGTAAATGGGTAGCTGTTGCAAAGATTGAAACTATGGATATATACGAAAGAACTGGGTTAGTACAGGTAACTATGACAGTGTTAGATAACACAATCAACTAATATGTATAAAAGCCACGAACTAAATATCTAGTTCGTGGTTTTGTTATTCTATAACTGGTGGTATAAAATTTTCGATTGCGCTTCTTAGTTTTGGATGACGTATTACAAAGTGAATTGATGGGTTGTTGGTTTTAGAAAGCATTACCCAATTGTTTTCACATATTACAATGTCTATATTTTTAAATGGTAGGAAAGAAGATATAGTTAGCTTGTAATTAGAATTAGATTTTTGAAATTCTTTTGTAAGCTTTAAATGCTCTAAATATTCTTCATAGTTATATTGCAGTTTGTTTTCATAGAAGCTTTCTGCAAGATTTAAATTTAGAGGACTATTTTTAAAATCTTCTTCTGTCATTTCTGTTATTGTGTCTTTTAGTTCGTTATTCTTCAACATATTTTGTATTAGGTTTTTGTTATTTTTTACATCTGATATAATTTGCCTTTTATCCTTTTCATTTACATTATTTCTATCTAATATCTTTATTAGTAATTCATCAGATATCGTATGAAGCGGTAGGCTAGATAATATTCTTTTTTTATCTTCCTTATCGTTAATAGTGGATGCTAGGAAAGCATTGAAAGCATTTTTGTTTTCTTCCCTATAAATTTCCATTAAAGGTGTAGCTTTGTTAAGCAATCGTTTAGCTTTTGCTTTGTAATGTGCAAGATCAACTTTGTTTGTTGTTAATGTGTATTTACCTTCATTATGATATCCATTTACACATTCACCACTAAGTGCCACACTTCCAGAGACGTAGTTAAAGTGACAGTATATAGAGTTTACAGAATTTTTTAAGTAATATGGAGAAACTTGACCAGTCATATATATTGGAATCCAACTTTCTAGTCCTAACATCATTTCATTAAACGGTCTATCTACATTGTGGATAATATTTAGGTGTAGTCCTCTTTTAAGTGACATGGCTATTGCAAACATCCACTTTTTTCCGAAATCTATATCTTTTGCCATATCTTCCATAGGCATATCGCTGCACATGAACACAGGCTCATTAGATTTGGATAAAACAGTTGCCTTAAAAAAGTCCAATTCTCCTTTTTTCATTTCTTCAATACCATAGTAATTTCTGTTTTTGGGTTTATAAAATGGAATGGTTGGCACTTTTAGTTCGTCGAATTTAATAGCTTTAATATAATTGTTTAAATCGAATTCGTCTAGGTTACTTAAAAAGTTATTAATATAATTGTTAACTGTTTTGTTTTCTCCATTGGTTAACCATGTGTATAGCAGTTGAAATTCATTAGCACTGTTTTCTATATCACTTTGTTTACATTGAAGAATGGTAGATATAGTCTTTTTTGAATTTTTATCATTAAATTTGGTAATTACATAGTTACATACTTTAGTAGAAAAGTCCACTGGATCTGATGGCTTAGATTTCCCATACCTTATTCTAGATATGTGTGAGGAATCAAAAGCAATGTATTTGGACATTTCACTTAAATTTATATTTAATATGGAGATTAAGTTATTTAAGTTTTTGCTAAAGTTAGAATAGTCAAATAAGTCTTGGCTATTTATAGCTTCTTCTAAGTCTTTTTGAATTTGTTCTAAACTTATATTTGAAATATTGTTTTTTGTTCCAATATTAAATAATGCAGAGACTAGTTTGTCTAATTGTTCACTACCATTTACAGGTGTTCTATCACCATTTCTATATCTGCTAATAACAGATTTAGATATTCCAGACATGTCTGAAAGTTCTTTTGGTGAACAATCGAAACGTGTCATGTAGTCATTTAATTTATCTTTAAAAAGCATAATACATATCACCTACTAAATTGAATTATACTACACATATTATTATTAAGCAAGTTGAATACAGTTTCCAAAAAAAACAATGTTTTAAATGGAAACCAAATTGCACTTTGAATATAGAACAATTATAATAAAACATGATAAGAGAGGTGAGATTTTTGAGTAAAATAGATTTTAAAAGCAATAAGGTGTTAATTTTAGTTGGTATAATTGTAATTGTGGCTGTATTAGTTTTAATTTTTTCAACTTCTTCTAGTTCAGATGCTAATGTAGAAATTAAACCAAATGAAGTTTCAATGCTTGAACTTGAAGAATATTCTACAGATGTATTTTCGATGAAAAAGCCTAAAGGATGGACAGTTGAAACTGGTGGAGCCGGAATATATTATGCAATTAGAGTGTATGATCCGAAAGATAACAATAACCAAGTGTTTTTGATGTTAAAGATGCAACCTTTACTTAAGAGTACAGCAGGAAAAGCAATGTGGCAAAATTATTATAAATTAAGTGGATATAACTCACAATATAAATTATTTGCAGATGCAGTAGTTTTATCTAACCCTACTACAGAAGGCTTTTATAAAGTGTTTGATGATGTTATGGCTTATGCGAAGAACATTGATACAAGTTTTAGTAGTATAACTTTTCCTAAATTTACAAACTTTACAAAGTTAGAAGAATTTGATTCAAATGCGTCTATGAAAGCTGTAGCAATGGATAGTAAAGTGTTAAGAGGTACGTTTGCTGGAAATTCAGGCAAAGAGGGCGAGGGAATGTTTTTAGCTAGTGTCGTAAACTTTGGTAATCAGAATCTAGGTGGAGTAGATAATTTGTATTACATGATATATGACATTACAGCAGTAACATCTTCTAAAGACCAGTTTATAGACTATAAAGACATTTTGCTAGAGTCAGCAAACTCTATTTCATTTACAGATGCTTATGTAAAGAAAACAATAGATGATGGAAACGCACAAACTAAAAATGCATTAGCACTAAACGCTTCAGTTCAAGCTGCATTTGATTCATATATGAGTGCTTGGGAAAACAGAAGTAAGACTTATGATATTATGAGCCAAAAACAAAGTGATGCTATACTTGGATATGAAAGGGTGTATGATTCAGACACTGGAGATGTATATAAGACATACAATGGTTTTACAGATGATTATCAAGGAAATAGATATAAGTCTATAACAGACGAAATGTATACAACTAAAACATCTGGATACATAGAGAGGATAAAGTGAGTGATCTATGAAAAACAAGAAAATAATTTATATAGCAATAGCAGTAGTTGTAATTGTTTTAGCTGCAGTTATTTTTATTGTTAGTAGTACTAATACCCAAAATGGTGCATCAGGTAAAACAGAGGGCTCACTTCTTGAAACTGTTCTAAAGAAGAAGGGGAAAACACAAGAAGAGGCTGGATACAAAAAGTTTGTTGGTGGAGAAATTTTATCCGAAGATACTTTGTTTTCAAAGTATGCGTTTATAGTTAATAATTCAGCATATATCTTTGATCCTGCAAAACTTAAGCAAGGAGTTTTGAGTTATAAAAAAGTATATGATATACCAAGTAATATAAAAGTTACAAAAATTTTGCCTAATCTTGGCGGACATGATATTGAGTTTATAGACGACAAAGACGTAAGATATGTAATACATGATGAAAACGTAGACAATAGAGGAAATGATTATTCAAGCTACGAAAATGCAAATTATGTTTTAAGTGATTATCTTGGTGGGCCGTACACAAAGTTACATCAAGGAGAAACTATAGATTATGACGAACTTTCTGTATATTGGTATGCAAAAGATAATATAATTTATACATATGGAGCAAAGTATAATAATAAAATTGAAAAAGTATCTGGAAACTATGAGGGAGAAAAAATATTAAAAATATATAATGAAAAATTACTTAGAACAGACAAAGGCTTCTATGAAATATTAGATTATTATGGAGAAAATCTAAAGGGAACATATACTACTACTATGAGAATTAAATTGTTGAGTGATTATTATGATGATGTATTAACGTTTACATATGAGTATGTTGTCTTAAAAGATTATACTTTAATACCAATAAATGATGTCATGACAAATAGACCACAAGAATATATGTATGAAATCTATGGTGGCTTAAATGCTCCACCCGAAAGCTTTGAAGAATAATAATATAATGGCTTGAGCAAATGAAAAAGTAAAATTATTAAGGAGGAATTAAAATGAAAATAAAAAAAAGTTTAATGTTTCTAGCATTCATTTTGGCTAGTATATGTCTGTTTAGTTTTTCAAACAGAGTAAATGCAGCAACAATTAGTGATGATGGAAAATATACATTAATATTGACTAGCACAGCAGAAAAT